>Ga0209633_10001844_pt1 | contig 21196 bp, 38 predicted proteins | sample Cruoilmetagenom1_FD_187290 | JGI IMG/M metagenome (GOLD analysis project Ga0209633, IMG submission 187290) | Oil polluted marine microbial communities from Coal Oil Point, Santa Barbara, California, USA - Sample 1 (SPAdes) (version 2) | ecosystem: Environmental > Aquatic > Marine > Oil seeps ... | reverse complement strand
CATGGGAGACTCATCCCTACCGTGCCTATGCTCTGGAGAGCATGGGGTTGTTGGCCTACATGCTGGACGGTGTATAGGCGCACCGCATCAACCACTCTGCAACAACCCCTGCCCATTACTCTTTATTATCCCCACCAAAAGGATAATGACCTATACTTTCTTCATCCTCCACCTGTTCGGCTTGCCATTGGCCTTTGTCAATTGATATCTCAAGAAATAAATTCTTGCCCTCTAATTGATAAAGTTCATTCAAATTCTTTTCAAGACGATCAGCAATCCGCCTTAACTCCTGTGGCGTCGTGGACCATTCTATTACTTGGGTTTGGCGGAGGGTCATTTTTCTTCCGTCCAGCTTGGGTGTTTGGTTTCCATGTGAGCCGCCAAATCCTTAAAAGTACGATTGCAACATGGGCAAACACCTTTGCTAACACGACGTTTGATCTTTGTCACTTGTCCGACTGCCGCACGACGCTTGTTTTCAGCGTTCTTGGCTTCCTGTTGTGCCCATTCTTTGCGTTTTCGTTCTTGCTCTAGCTGGCGTCGGAGCTTCGCGTTTTCGTAATCGTCAAAAAATCCCCACGAACATTCGCAATATGGGCAGTGCCATCCGCCTCCCTCTTGGGCCTTTTGCTTTCGATATCGCTCATTGATCGCATAAGTTCCACCACAGACACCACAATCTACCGTCGTCAGGTCCGTCATGATCTGCAAAGTTAAACTAGCCATCCTTCCCCCTTCTCAGTAGCTTGTCTGCGTAAGCGTGGAGTTTGGCTACCATGTCAGGCCAGACGTACTTAGTGAATAGCACTTTACCCTCTTTCTTTCTGCGTTCACGTTCGTCGGCTTTGCGTTGTGCGGGGGTTTTAGGCATTAGTAATCCATTTGCTCTATGGATAGCACATCAGCATCTCTTTCTTCCGCCCAATGACAAAAATATTCAGCCGCTTCCCGCATAGATTTCGCACTACAGGTCATTTCCGTGTCCCAAACATCAGGACCACAACCTCCAGCAATAGTAGCCATATAATCAAATCTTGGTTGGATTTCTTTATCCACTTCACCCACTGTTAAATTCTCCAGCCATGTTCGCGCGCACCCAATGTATGCCAATACATATATTTTTCTCTATCACAGTTCAAATATCGGCAAAGAGCGTCAATAAAATTGACACTAGGCAATCTCCGTCCGTTTTCTATATCAGAGACATAGCTTTTGCTATACCCAAGGTTAGAACCAAAACATTCCAAGGTTTGAATCCCGCGCACATCCCGTAATTTTTCACTAAAATTAACCATGTACTATATATACCATGTGACCAGTCACAAGTCAAGCCTTTTTGGGGGTGGTTGTATCAACCCGTTCCAACGTCACGCATTCTCCGATTCTAGTGATTTTATATATTTCGCCCTGTGATCTTGCTAAGGCTCTCATCGCACCGCCAGTAAAACACATACCCTCTATTTTCCAGATATCGGTTTCAAATTGATAACCACGGGAACGGCTTAATTTCCAATAAATAAAATCCATTGGATACAAAACAGCCTTAACTGCCATTAACCACCACGGCAAAATCACGCCTTCCGGATGCTTCGCCACTATTATTTCCCACAATCTTTCACGGATCTTCATCTCAGCCTCGCTTTCAGTTGTTAAAAGGCATAGGACCGCCCTTTTCCCCACCGGTCTGTCCTATGGTGCCCCTGTTAGGGGATGTTATGGTACTCAGCTTTCCCCAGCCCCTATCTATCCAGGGACCACAGCCTGAGCTGTGCCGGCCGATCAGCCAGTTAAGGCCGCCGTATGGGACCAGGTTGATGTGCGGTGGATCAGAGCCTGGAATTAGACTGCTTTTATCTAGTGTATGGACAGTTGGCCATGTAATCTAACGGGCTAGTTCCGGCCACAGCAGATTTTGACCCTTGACACTCTGAGGAGATAATGCGATGATTTCAGAGTGTGTGGCTGTCCAGGTAGCTGTGGTGGCGATTAACTGGATCAGCGTATAAGTAAGCCCCGACTCTCTCACGAGGGCCGGGGCTTTTCTTATGGGTCTTTGAAAGGACATCCAACCACCATACTCCCACTTATCACCCGGTGCAAGCTGATTACTTTGGGTTATCGCAGGGTTGACAAAGATAGGCGTAAGGTTGCTGGAAATGAGGGTGTGGTTGACAAAAAAAGAGCCCAGGGAGGTGGGCTCTAAGGTTTTGGGACTACTGTCCCAAGGGGGATGAAAACTCAATCCGCTATTGTTGTTGGCTTGTATGGGGGGGGATTATATCACAATTGGTCTGGGCGGAGAGATTTGAACTCCCGACATCCTGGGTCCAAGCCAGGAACTCTACCGGACTGAGCTACGCCCAGAATCATCTATACCACCTAACCCCTTCATTGACCGTTACCCCGATCTCGCCCTTGTCCGCTTTGTAAAACTCCGCACGCACGAAGGAATGCCGCCAGTTCGGATGCAGACAGCGCAGGGAAATGGGCAGGTGTTCCGTTCTCGGATTGTTTAGCGCCCGCTCCAGTTGATGCTTGTTGATTAGCATATTCTGATTTAGTGTTCATTTCCTGTCCCTATACACTATTAATGGGGGAATTGCAAGTTATCTAAAATCTTTATGCTTGATCTTAGTGATGATCCGCTGGCCATTACGAGTTTTTAGCTCAACTGCCGGTCGAGCGACAATCCCTTCCGCCATGAAGGAGCCCCATTCAGAATCAAAACCTTCCTTAGCCATTTCCACCATATCAAACAATGTTCCTTGACCGATAATTGGCACTACATCTAAGCCGCAATCGCCCCAATAACTGCCTAATTTCTCAGCAATATCCAAAACATCATTACGCTGTAACCACCAATCACCTATTCTAACATCAAACAATACTAAACCCTGGTCTTTCCGATAATTGCCGCCGCCTTTTTGAATCTTGGTTCCATAACCTTCACCATAAAGACAAACGCTGTCCTGATTAAAAATCTCATAAAAGATTTCTCTTAATGGCAAAAACATTTTATTCAATAGATTAACCAATTGATTAGGGATTTGCGCTCGATCAGTCTTACCACCGAAAGTAATCCTGTCACCATCCCACATAATACGAATATTGGTGCCGTCTACTTTCTCAGTAAATACCCACCGATTAGTTGCCAGATACTCAAACTCCGGTAACGAATACTCACCCTCAAGCAAAGTTTTGTGCTTGTTATCAGGGTCACGTTTATAAACAGTTTGTATTTTATGATATTCTTTCATCACTCACCTCTCGCCCATTGTTCCGCCTCGATCTTGGCGGATTCGATTGTGGTTGCTTCTAGTGCTTTCATGGCCCTATCGCCAGATAAATCAGTAATAGAAGCGATAAAATATCCGTCCGTCCTGTGCCAGATCCTTAATATGTTGAGATCATCAAAGAGTGTTTTAATTTCCTTATGCCACTCCACCCACTCAGGGTCTTCGGGTTGTTTGATTTGTTTCCAGGTCATGATTTCCCCGCAAGGCCGCAGTAGCCTTCACCTATATGTAAGGATGGATTTAAGTGTTCAGCGCATCCGATGCGCCACATCATACAATCAGAGGCGATGCAATTGCTTCTATTCTTGTCTCCCACAAGAACCTGTTCTCTATTATTCATTGCTTTCCAACGCTCTGTTTCAGTAGTTATACGTACCATTGGACACCAGCGAGTACGTGCGGTTTTTTCATCCATTGTAATTCTCCCAATAATGTTTCACACAATATCCTGTTGCTGAATGATAAGGAACTTTCTTAAAACAATTTTTTTGCTTACAGATAGGTTTGTTATCTTTTTTTACGCTCATAAACTGAGGCCAATCTACAGATTTTTCTAATCTAGCGTGTAACTGTTGATGATATCTGTTTGTGCAAATTAAAAGATTACGCCTTTTGTTGTTTCCTGTATCTCCATCAATATGATGAACAGTTTCATTTTTCTTTAATCCCCTTCCAAGTACCAAAGAGCCAATATAAATATTTTCATAAACATATCCATCATTCCCTGAGTTTGGATGATTTTGACATAATATTCGTATGTATCCTTTGCTATGACCACGCTTCTTTCCTTTTGCTGGCCATTTCTTTCTCGCGTCGTCTTCAGTCATCACCTATCTCCTCAATTTCAATATCATCCCAATCTTCCCAGTCATAAATATACATAGGATCATCTAACCAGTCATCACCAAGATCATTGCAATATTCCCAGAATCGTCTACCACCACCGGGCTCGCCTTGTTCATGGCAAAGCTGTTTATAGCGTTCATAATCTTCTCTATCCAATTCTATAGTGCGCTTGGCTTTGATAACTTGTCTGCCCTCAATTGTGACCTTTATTTTATCAGTCATCGTCTGTTTCCTCTGGTGGGTTGGGGAGAGAAGAATACGGCATCCAATAAGTTAAGACTGCTGATTCTGGGTCCATATCTCCGTTTTCACAAAGCCGATGAAAATCATCTTGATCTAATCCAAGGAAGCCATTTTTATTGACCCATGCTTCGCCAGTATGTCGTCTTTTCCAATAAATACCATTACGATATCTCGTACCATCAAGACAAACAAATAATCGCTGTGGTCTGTCATTAAATTCTGGCAATGATTTTGCATTTAGCCACTGCGGCATGTCTGAGTATTTGACGTATTCGCCTTGGGGGTGCTCTAGTACTTTATGATCTGAATATGAGGGATTATATCGTTTCATCATCATCACCTAAACAATCCAAAGAGTTGCGCCAGTGTGGGTTGGGTTTGCCATCCATAAATATTATAAGTGTTGCATCACGATCACCAGTCCACCACACACCATGATTCCAGAATGATGTTTTTCCTTCTATAGGGTGCATAATTTTATCACAAACAATAATCTTCCCATCCTCATCCTGCGCTATCCACTTGGCCCATGGGGGGTAGGGGGTGGTCATCTCATTACAATCCAGATAATAGCTACACTAGTAGCGCACACTATTAGAAAATAGAGCACGTCATAAATATTTGTTTCCATGTCAAAACTCCATTGGATCAGTCTGGTTTATCGTCCAAGATGTAATATGAGATTCCGGCTCTTTATTTACTTTTTCATGCCCACATGATAAACAACGCATACCTGACATATTATCAATATGTCTTTGGAAATATTCATAATAATCTATCATGCCACAACGTGAACATCTAAAATTGGTTTTGATTTCACTATACATATTCACTCACCAAAATCTGTCTTAATGCTCTTTGACTATCCATCACTCCTCCAACTCTATCGTAATCGATTTCACTTTTGCCCATCCTCATCCTGCGCTATCCACTTGGCCCATGGGGGGTAGGGGGTGGTCATTATTCCCACCTATATTTCTTTTTTGGACCACCTATCTTGCTTGCCATTTCTCCCATTACTTTTATTGTGTTTATAAGATTAGATATTTGAATTTCTCTTGTCTGCAAGGCAAGCAAAAGCTGATCTCTATTGTAATCTCTGAAATGATTTTTAAGATCATCAAAATTCATTTCTGTAATATCTTTATCCATCATTCCTCCAACTCTATCGTAATAGATTTCACTTTTCTGATTTCGCCGGGGGCGAGTTTGATTCTCTTTTGACTAGTTTATTTTTACATTCTTTACACATTCTGTTTGCCCAATCATAAACATCACCAAGATATAACCATTTACCACATAATGATTCACCATCAACTATATAATGATCTCTACGTGATGGATAGAATTGCGCCCAACCTTCTTTATGTTTCTCTGTCATCGCCCCGTCCTCGTTCGGTAGTGGTTTGTTAATTGTGGCATAAAGCGATCAGGATCAAACCCGTCTTTGCCATTTTTCTTAGCCTCTCTTATTTGTGTTTCGAGTATAAAAATCGCCTGTTCTGTTTTTTTTACAGCGTCTATTACAGCGTCTATATAATGATTCAATGCTGCTCGTTCTCTATCAAGATGATCCCTCATATTTTTCAAGCCTTCCTCATGCCATTCTATGGACATCTTCATAAATACCTCCGCTTCCACTCCTTAACCTCGCGCCTGAGCCAGTAATTAATGCCCCGGCCTGGACCTCGTTTACGGGGTTTCAGGAAGTAGCCCCGAGCGATCCAGCGATATAATGTAGGTTTAGAAATCTCTAATATACTAAGGACTTCTAACGTATTGTATTCTCGTGCGTTCTTTTTACTTGACATGAATCACAAAGTATCATATAGTCTCGGGCATGTCAAGAGTTATGGGGTCAGAGGCGAATACAGGCAGATACGCGCTCTTGTAGACGTACAGGAGAGAAAAGAGGTTCAAATCCTCTCGGCTCCACCAATTATGGGCGATGCAGGTTGAAAGCAGAAACCGGACTGAGAAGGTGTGTTGCAAAGCACTTAAATATAGCAGGGTCTCCCTTACTGGCCAGCTTATTACGAGGGAACAGAGCTATTAACGCTTGGCCTATGATGGCACATAGGACAAGGACATTAGGTCGCAGCCATAGCCGGTTAGCGCCCGGCCATCGCCCACCCATTTGGAGGTAGATATGGCATATATACATCATTCATTTGTGCGTTGTGATGATTGTGGGGAGCAACATTATCCAGGAAATAAAGAAAGCTGTATTGAAGTCCTATTAGATCGCATCAATGGCCTAGAAGAAGATTTAAGATTATTATCAGAAGATGCGGCTAGACTACGCGAAGAACTAGATGAAGAAAGAGGTATTATTAGATAATGGATAACTCCGGCCGCCCCCTGGAAACAGAAATGAAATCAAATTTCTTTATCTGTAATAACTGTAACTGGATTGGTGAATTACATGAATTGGAGAAGTGCACTCTCGATCCAGAGGACGTTGAGTATAACAGATGTCCATCATGTGGTGATGAAGTAGAGGATTATTTGTGAAAACCTCAGACATCACTGGCGCGGAGTTGGATAATGCCATCCACACCCACACCACAGACCTAGAAATCACTTGCGCGGGTGAGACGGTGATTCATGAGCTGCGGGTGATGTATACGTATACGGCAGCTATATCTGGACAGTATGACGTTAGATATCCAAGTCCATTATTCTTGCAACTTCCAGAAATATCACCACCCGTTCCCGCACAAGTCGAAATCCAAGATATCATGGAATCTCGTACTTTTACGAATCCAGAATTAAAAACAGATTACCGACTTACTGTTGATAGTCAAATTTCACAATATGTTCTTAATTCACCGGAGCATATTAGGGCATTAGAGTCTGAGATATTGGAGCAAAAAGAGTATGAATGATTTAGTGACAAAGAACATAAACCTTGAGGCAATCTTTCTCAAGGCCATCGAAAAGGATGCTTCTGTAGATACGATAGAACGGCTCATGGCCATGCAGAAGGAAATGAAAGCGGATTGGGCACGAGAGGAATATTTTTCCGCCCTGTCCAAGTTTCAATCATTATGTCCAGTAATCAAAAAAGAAAGGGAAGTCAAAAATAATAATGGCGCTGTCAGGTATCGCTATGCTTCTCTTGACGATATTGTCAAACAAGTCTCACCAATCTTAAAAGATTGCTGGCTCAGCTTCACGATCAAAACAGAATATAAAGAGGGGTTCATTATAGCATTTTGCGAGACTCATCATATTTCAGGACACTCTGAGATATCTTCTTTCCCTGTGCCTATCGAGAAAGAAGCCTATATGAACGAGGCGCAGAAGACCGCCAGCGCCCAGACTTATGCCAAGAGATATGCCTTCTGTAATGCTTTCGGTATCCTGACTGGCGACGTAGATGACGATGTGAAGTCTCTTGGAGAGGGTCTAAATATCCAGGATATGTTCCGCAAATATGCCAAGCTCACGCAGACCATTATGCAGAATTATCCATCTATCATAGCCATCAAGGATGGGATTGCTATCGAGAACCTAGAAACTGCGGCAGAAGCATGGTATGAGCTAGATGAGGAAACGCAAAAGACGCTTTGGGTTGCTCCGGCGAAGGGCGGGCCATTCACCACAGAAGAAAGAAAGGTGATCAAAGGCTCAGAGTTTGGAGCCCTGCATCCTGGCATAAAGGAATTCGGATTGCCGGAGAATTACGGCAAAGAGAGAAGCGAGGAAGATACTAAACAAGTTGAACTGATGAAAGGTAAAACTCATGCCTAAAGGAATCAATAAAGTCATCTTAATCGGCCATCTTGGCCGTGACCCGGAAGTCAGATATTCAAATGAAGGGAAAGCTATCGCAAATATTAGTCTTGCCACCTCTGAGAGCTGGAAAGATAAGAGCGGACAGAAGCAGGAAAAGACAGAATGGCACCGGGTAGTATTTTGGGGCCGTCTTGCTGAGATTGTCGGTGAATATCTCAATAAGGGTGCCCCTGTCTATGTGGAAGGAAAAATCACCACACGAAAATGGCAGGACAAAGAAGGTAAGGACCGCTACGTCACAGAAATCATGGCAAAGGAAATGCAGATGCTAGGTGGGAGATCGGAAAATCCACCTCCGCAAAAAGAAACTAAGCCAGTTTCGGAAGCGGATGCGAGGAAGGCAGAAGACGAATTTGACGACGATATTCCTTTTTGATAATGACACGCATCAAAACATTACAGGATTACTACAAACCTGAGAGGAAAAGAATTCATGTTTGTTGGGTAGTATGGTGCAAAAATCACAAACAATTTCATCCAAAGGATGTATTCAGGTTTCGTGAGGATGTCCGGCACAGAAAACCGGAATGCAAGATTTGGGAGAATGAGCAAAGGCGCGAGCGTGAAAAAGCACAACGCGCTAGAGAAAAGGAAATGAGGCAAAGAATCAGGAATAGTCCGTTACAACAATATCTATGCTGTAAATGGTAAGGGAGCCAACTAAGTAGGAGGTTCTTATGGGATTTATCAAGTGGACGTTTTGGGGTATGTGTTGGGTTATTTTGATATTGTCGGGATTGTTGGTTGCATCATGGACATCAGGATGCACAACTACATCAATTGAAAAGGAATACCGCATGGTGCGGGAAATGCGGGATGCAAACTGTGAACCTGAGATTGTCAAGGTTTCATGGGAAAGACAGACTTTTGAACTGGCGTGTAAATGAAAGGAGGTGATGCCTGTTAGAAAATGGACGCATAAAGCGGAAGATACAACACCAAAAATTGTAATCAAACGGTAGCCTTCGGGCGGGTGGGAATGGGGAACAGGAGGGGATATGAAAAAGCTAGTACTTTTATTGATGTTTGTCACACCAGTAAGCGCACAGGAAATTATGATAGAGGGTGGTTCACATCTATCAAGTGGTTCAGGCGTCGCTGGGTTTGTACGTTATACCTCTGACATCAAATGCCCATGGGATGGGCGGGTGGGAGTGGTAGCAGGTGGATGGGATGGACAATTCAGGAATAATATATTTGGCGTGAATTGTACCTGGATCATGGATCAGAAATTTGATCTCGTATTCGGCGGAGGGATAAGGAAGCACGATATCCCGGAAGATGTTAATAATGATCTTAATTTCGAGTTCGGGATCAGGATGCGATTAAAAGAACTAAAGAAAGGCGGGATATATGGATTTCTTTATCATTGGTCTAACGGGGAAGTGTTAGGGATAGGCTCAAACAATCATGAGGATAATGTAGGGGGTATTGGTTATAGCTTGGGGTTCTAGTGTACCCTCTCTTAGACCCCGCTACGGCGGGGTTATTTTTTTCTAAATGCTTTGATAATCCCTACTACTACATTCTTACCGGTAGAAATTCCCCATATCCCAAACAGGATCACCATATAAGCCTCAACATACCACTGTGGCATGGCTTCCTGGATGACCTGGAAATATGCCCTTACCCCCTCCGGGTCGTGGTATCCCCAAATAAACGGTATGGAAAGCAAGATAAACGACCCCCTACGTAACAGCCTGTCGTTGTCTCTGAGCCCCGCTTTGATTTCCTCTATCTCTTGCTCGTGTTCCTGGTCTTTGCGCTTCTCACGTCCTTGTAGCCACTTTGTGGCCAATCCTGGTAATGTGGACTTGATAATCGTGAGCCAACTCATTGTATTAACCCCGTGTGATAAACCGTTTCCCCCTCGACCTTCATGGCGGTCAATACCTGGTTCCGCCACTTGCCCTGATTCAATCCGAAATGGACCCAACTATTAAACTCCAGGATAAGCTGGTCGAATTGGATGGAAGAATGGATAATAGCGTCTGCTAACTGATAAGGGGTTCCGAAAGCATAAGACCGAATATCAGCGGCAAAGCCTTTCATATGGGCAGAGGTCTTACTGCCGCCGATGCGTTCATTTAATTCTGGCGAACGGTAGGCACTGGTCACAGTCAGAGGTGCATTGATCAAGTCACGGATATCCTGCAATGACTTTGCCAGCTTTACAAGATTTCGGAAAGCATGTTCATCAGGGGTGTTGTCGATACCAAGCCTTGTAGAAGTCTGAGATGCTGTTAGCTCTGCCATGGTAAAGTTTTCAGTGATGTTCATTTTTGCTTTCTCAATTTGTCATTTTCTTGTTCTAATTCTTTCAATTTTCTCTCTGTTCTATCTAGGGTGTTATTAGCAGAGATAAGAGATTTTCTATGTTGTGTAATCTCGTCAGCATGTTTTACAACAAGTGTATCTGCTGTTGTTCTTACAAGAGAATAGAATAAATCTATCTTTTGAGACAGGGCATTTAACCCTTCCTGTGTAGCTTGTTTATCCAGTGTCTCTTTGATGTTCTTTATGTTAGTTTCGTTAGTAGCCATCCTGCCTGTCAACTTTATTATTAATGCGAATGCACCACCTACGGCTGGCACAAGTACTGCAACAGTTATACCTATTATGCCTGTCCATTCATTCACTCTCGCTTCCTCGGACCTTGGTGCCCCTTCCGTTTAGTAATTCGTCCAATTTCCTATTTATTACTGTTAGCTGTTTTTCTATGAATTTCTTATACTCTATTTGGGCAGATTTATATTCTACCATTTGTGCGCCAGTCCATCTGTCTTTAGCTTCAAGTTTGTCTGCCTTATGAGTTTGCAGACTTATCATCCAACCATTCATAGCAACTATTATGACTATGAATATTCCAGGCCATATTTTACCATTCACTTATTTAGTTTCCATTTTGCTGATACAGGAACACACTCTAATGGAGCCTTCATTGTTAATGGTTTATTGTCTATTACAAAGTATCCATCATGGAACAACTCATTGATATCTTCACCAGTTTCATGTAATTCAAATAATTCACAACACAGATCAGATCCAGGCTCAATGATGGCAATAGTCTTACCTGTTAAATCATTTCCCTGAAATGGATGCGGAATCAGATCCATGTCTGAATCTTTATAATCCATTGTGATTTCTTGTTCTGAGATTTCATATTCAATTGGTAATATTAATCTCCCGTTTTCTTTTTTCGCTTTCTTTATTCTCTTGTATAATTTATCTGAGTTCCTGTAATCCGGTCTTATATTAGTGGGTCCGTTATTGGCCCAAGGTGGATCTGGCGCGATAGAAACAGTTTCAACATTCCCACTTTTATCTAAAATAACATAAATAAATAGAGGACCATGATTATAAGGTGGTGATGCTTGTATGTATCTATGTTTTGCGTTAATAGTATTACCACCAGAGACACCTATAAATATTCTTGTTACATAAGTTCCACCTGGTGTTAAAGTTATACTGGTATAAGTAGAAGCAGCAGTATTCGCTGATATTACTGTTGCAATATGGTTCTGTGAAGTACCATTTGAATTTATTTGTAATGCAAAAGCATATTCACCACCAGCTAGCGATGTCATTACACCTGTCGTTGCTGTGGAAGTGGAATCAGTCGTTGTTTTCAATGCTGCTTGGTTGATTGAGCTGGAAACATATTGAGATTCACCAACAGAAGAATCTGTCATATTTCTTAGATAGACAGACCCAGGTAATAGATTAAAAGATGTAGTAGACCTCATTTCGTTATCCTATGAACATGACCATACATGACAATTACATTCGTAGTTCCTGCAAAAGCCGTGACAACTTTTGTATTTTGCAGAAGCATACCATCTGCTATTAAAAAACGCCCCTCCTTGAATGGAATAGTCTGTACAATTGTATTATCAGGAACTGATGCGCCACCAAACTCAACTGTCAAAACAACATCAGCAGTATGGCCATTATAGGCATAGAGATAGATTTCATCATAATCTGTGGCTCCAGCCACAGCAGTATGAATAGTTGTGCCTAATGTAGCTGTCTGGACAACCTTTATCCCTAGGCCATCTGTTGAACCGCTTAGTTTCAGTTTCTCTGCTTGCTGCATGGTATCTCCTAATTGAATACGCGATTCAATATCAAGTTATCGGCATCATCCGCCATGGTAATGAATCCTGTTTCAGCGGCATTGACCTGAACTTTCATGGTTTTGTTGTAGCTCAACAATATATCTTCCGCAGTTCCATTCATTGTATCTGCACCAGTAAATCTGGTAATTGTTACATCCAATGTTCCTGTATTGCGTATCCAAACAAACCACCCGGCAGTTAAAGTAGCTGCATCAGATAATGTTAAGGTAATGCTGGAACCAGAAACTTCTATAGTTTGTTGATAATGGGAAGCAGTTAATGTAGTACTTGTAACAATCGCAGTAGGACCAATATCAAAATGCGTCAATAATGCGGAATTTACATTCTCAGTAAAAAGTTTGAGAACATCGCCTATTTTACTGGTTATTTGTGACCATTTCGTCTTGTTGGATTCTGAAACCGTGCCATCATTTGATGGAGGGCTGGCATTGTATCCAGCTGCTGATTGACTAGGATATTTAGTTCCCATCTTCTTCCTCTGTATCGAGCTGATCAAAAAATGCAATAGCGGGAGCTGCTGTCTTAGTGAAGGCTGATTTTGGTCCTTTTAAGGCTTTCGCTAATGTCATGACAGCTTGTCTTCCTTCTGGTGTATATAGAGTTTTACGCAATCCTAATGGAGTAAAAATTTTTGCCACATTACGTGCAATGAAGGGTGGACTACCAGAAGCAGCAGTACCTGAAACATCTACTAAGGTTCCAATAGGACTGGCACCAGTAGACGCAGCAGCTTCCGTTCCAGTTACTATCCTGATAGCCTTAAGAGCTTGGATAACTCCACGTAATTCTTCCCGTGCTTGTGGACCGCTGAAAACATCCCTTAGATTTCCTATCTTAGCTATTTCTTTGAATACTGTTTCTGTCTTGAAATCTTTTTCAGTAATCAATCTGAAAGGATCTTTACCAGTCGCTTTATTGACAGCATTCTCAAGAATAAATCGCTTTACTTGCTGTTGTCTAAAACTAGGAAGGATCTTGAACGCAGCCTTTATTTCCTCAGATGGGCTGGCAATAAGTTTCTTTGCGACCTGACTATCAGATATTTGTTGCTTTCCAGGCTTGCCAACCAATTTACCTAATACGGATTCTTCGATATCGTCAATAAGTTTAGAGTTCTTTGCGAAATTATCATTGGCTGTTTTAAGAGCTTTAGCGACATTCTGTTGTTTTCCTTGACCCAATAATTTAACAGCATCATCGAAATCCTTTTCAATGGCCTTCATGACTTCTCTACCAATACGGGTTGTATTGGCGTCTGCAATATCTTTCCATAGATTACCAGTACCCTTGGCGGCATCAGAGAAACTACTGCGATATTTACGCAATTGTTCTGCTGTTATTTTTCCATTCTTCATTTGATTGTCGAGCAATCTAAGCGCACGTCGAGCAAATTTCTCTCCCTTATCTCCGACTGCAACGTCATCTGTTATTTCTTTCAGTTTATTCTGAAAATTCTTTACAGGAATAATTGATCCAGTTCCACCTAATTTTCTAAATTCTCCGTAATCTCTCTGTGCAAACGCATCACGACGCATTTTTGCTATCTTGACTGCGTTATGAGTACCACGAACAATAGAATCACCTACAGATTTCGATGTAACACGATCAGGATGAATCTTATTCATAGTCTTCGTCAAGAACTTTGACAGTGTTCTTAGACGACTATTAGTATCTGCTATAACTAGATCTTTACCTGTTATCCCCCTGGCAGCCTGTGTTTCAATTGCTGAAACATCCGCTGACCCAATTCTCTGGCCAATCAATGCATCTAGATCAGTTTCTTTTATTGTTTTTGCGGCCTTCCTAGCTGCTTTGGTATCAAGACGTTTTCTAACAGCTTTCGCAACAGCACTACGTATTGGGTGACGTAGACTTGCAGCACCACGCAACCCTTCTCCTATTCCACCTGTTCCTAATCCAAAAGCACCACCCTCTAATATTGCCTCTCCTTTGGCCTCTTGAGTAGGCTCTGTTAAACGAAATGCACCAAATTTAGCACCCATCTTAGTTGATGCTGCTAATCTTGCACCAAGACCTTTTGCCGCTTCCTGTGGAGCTAACATGAAAGGTAATACTTCCCCTGAAATTTCTCCAGCCGTACCCATGAAACCAGGAAATTCTTCTCTTAATCCACGCCTACGTTCTTGAAATTGCTCTGTTACTTTTGCAGTTGTCCCGCGCGGTAATGGACTGATTGCCTCTGGCAAGGCTTCCATCGTCAAACCTAATGTCTGAGCAAAGCCCTCTGGGAGATTTTGTAATCCGCCAGCAAATCTAGGGAAAAATGATGCAGCATCTTTTCCTAATATCGCTTCTTCTGTTGGACCAGCCTGAGCAGGAACGGGACCAGTGAATCCAGGAATGGTTGTTGGTTCCGCGCCTTTCATTTTATTGAAACGCCGCAAGACTTCCTCTTTGGTAATATCATCAGGAACATTCGTAATCACGGTTCCATCTGGCATCCTGACATCAATCATTCTGGAAGCTCCGAGAAGTCAAACATCTGGTTTTGTGTTTCAGTCTTCGGTTTAGAAGATTGCCCAAATAGCTTACCACTTCCAATAGCCTCGATATCCTTGGACTGTGGGGTGCGTTTCCTCCACAACTCAACAGCTCTTTCATCAAAGCCACTGAGTGAGTTTTTAATGATGTCCTGCCAAAGCGGTAGAATAAGCTCACGAAAAGTATTCACATAGTCTTCTGCGGAGTCTACGGCGGAAAGACCATTCATGGCCCTGGTTCTACGAAACTCGAACTCAGGAGCCGCCGCACCTGTTAGCACACGAAGGTCTATCTCGTTAAGTCTGTTGACAGCACTTTGTATAACACGGCCCTCTTTGGAACTTAACAAGCGTGTCGCGGGGATGTTCTTTAATCCGCCAACTCCTTTTAATTGACCAGTCTTGGAAAACTCATTGATCTGTTTAGAGACTACTTTCAATGGGCCAATAATCTGAGGGATCTTTGCTTTAGAAAGGTTTTTACCTATCTGTATGGCATCCTTATTAAACTTATTAGTCCCGGTTGGGAACAGTTTTGTCTCTCCTTCAGGAGATATGATACGAGTAAATTCCTCTCCTTCTTCACCCACAACAGTATCCTTGAATGATCTTGCTTTTGAACCTGATTGTGGGGAAGCCGCACTTAAAATCTTCTTAGCAAGATCGAATCTTCCACGACTCATTGCCTCTAATACAGCGCCCTGTATATCGGCTTTCGGATCTTCACCTGGAATAACCTGAACCGGTCCTTCGGCTTCCGGTCCTGGAGCGCCTTCCACCAATGGTCCGCGTCGTTCCTCTGGTCGACCAGGGCTAAAGAACTGTTGTCCTATCTGTCTTTCAGGGGTTTGTGATGCTGATATCAATTCAGTTGCAGCACCTGGGTTTCTATGAATTTTTGCCTGGATTTGTTCTTCTGTTAAAGCTCCCTGTGCTATGGATTGCTTCAATTCTTCTATTTGTATACGATCTTCTTGACGGTCTGATCTTAACCCACCACGTCTTTTTCTTAAATCCTGTTCAAATTCCTCACCTTCCAGTATTTCAAATGGTCCTGATGTTTTTTGCTGTCTTAATCCCAACAGCTCACCGAGTGCCATTATGAAGACCCTCCGCCTCTATTCCCTTCCGACTGAAAGCCTAAATTAAGTCCTACCTGACTTCCACTTGTTCTCTGCTCTCCAAGGCCAAGGGCTTGTAGTTCCATCATGGCTCTTTGTTGGGCAACTTCCATGCTCTCACCATTCAACATGGCTTGTATCTGAGCATTTTGGAAGACAGAGTTGATCGTGTTCTGGTCCAGTCCTGTCAAAGCTTGTAAGGACTCCATCTCGCCTAATGCAGTGGCATCGCCTAATTCCCGTCCAGCCCGGCTGGCTTCATCACCAAGGGCTATATTAGCAAACGATGATCCACCAAGCTGTCTACGGCCCAATCCCTGTTGTAAGCCTCCCAGACGCTGTGCATTGGCCTGTAAGACCGGATTTATCCTTGCTTGCAGCAAAGCACCACGATTGCCCTCAAATCGCTGTCTGAGCCCCCTGGAGCGGGAGAGGAAGTCATTGAGATTTTGGGTGGTAAACCCCCTGGCATCCCTCAGATTCCCCAAAACCTCGTCTTGAATGGCGCGAATTGACGGGTCAAGACGTGTCTGACCTTTGTGGGTAAAACTGAACCCAGTGGTTCCACTCGTGCTGCTTCGTCCTCTTGACTTACCTAGACCTAGACCTAGTGAAATAGCCATTATCGTTTCCTGCCTTTTACAGAATAAATATATTCATTGCCTTGGGGATGTCCACCAATGACTTTCCCGGAATAAAACAAGACACCATAATCCATGCATTTCTCAAGCAAGGATTTATCGTTCTTCAATCCTCTTATTTCTATCACACCTACTTCTTTTGAATATCGTATCCAATGAAGAAATGTCACTGATACTTTCAGTTTATTCTTTGCTGTCGCCCAAGGGAAGAACTCTATCTGTGGCTGAGACTTCCAACCATTAGAGAATAAAGATAAAAATACTACTGGACCCTTATCTTTATATCCTTTGTTCTCATCATCTATGATCATGAGATCAGCCTTAGAGGCAAGATGTTCTATGCTTTCAGCGAACTCCTGTTGAGAAAGACCTTCTCCAAGTATCTCAAAAGGTTTTCTCTTGTAAGCAGTCCACAGTATTCCTATGTCTTTTGAATAACCATCACCATTATATATTTCAAGTGGCCTGATTAACGGTTTTCCGTGTTTGAATAAACGATTTCTCTTTTCACTAGGGTTCATCGGTAATTTTCACAACATCGAAGGTTTGTCGTGTATTGAGAGTTAAAAGCATATGTAAACCTGTACCCTTACCAGAAGGGGAATAGCCCTTTGTCGTCATAATGGAACTGAATTTAAAGCCTGAGTTCCAATAAAATTCTCCACCCCAATAGCTATTTCCACCCCAATATGCTGCACTATCAGTTGTTGGTGGACCTTCTAGTGGAATGAGACTAGTTGTTGTGGAATAATCGTCCCCAAACTCAAATTGCATAGTCATATCTGTATCTGAGACACGCTTATAATATACTCGTCCTGAAATACCTTCTTGTTCTATCTGGTCGCTCTCAAAATAACGAGAACGTCTGAATACTTGAATATCTGTATCTCCGTTATCACCATTTACGTCACCATCAAAATGATAGATATTTCCCTGATCGTCTCCAAAATAGACATAGTTTTCACTTAACCCCAATGCTGGATTTTTCATATATATTGCTGCATTGGTCTGGAAAGAAGACACATGATTTGTTTTATAAACAGACCATGGAGATAGACCTGATTCTATTTTGTTCTTGAATAACGCAAGAACCTTGTTATTACCTATGAAGAAATAGACTTTCTGCCTGTCCCTGTCATAAATAGTAATGGCATCAGTCAGTCCTAATACAGATTGTCTTATCCACTTTGAAAGATCGTTGGTCGCAACATCACCAGAGGTATCTGTGACTCTCAATGACTCGATGACGCCTTGCCGCATATAGACGACATCGTTTCCTATATTTGCGAACGTTTCAGTTCCTATAGCAGATGAACCTGTGTAATAAGGAATGATCTGGAAAGTATCGGCATCAGATCCGATTAACTTATATAATACTCCATCTACTGTGGAAATAACCAACGTGTCAAAAAATAACGCGACCCCATTGATTGGTTTCAGATTTGGTACAGTTATATAAAATGCCTCAAGACCCGTAGCGAACGTTCCTGTTACTGCGCGCGCAGAAGTATCATAACTTTCTGGATTCTCGAAAGCAGAAGCAAGAATAAGATGAGGTGTATCAACACCTGACTCGACATTGAATAACCACACTCTACCGAGATGGACAAGTGCATATTTGGCTTTCAAGGAACTACCTAGACCAGTGGTTAAATTCGTGAAACTGGTCCCATCCCATTTTTTAACGACAGTATTTTTAAACAAATCAACAACAACTGAGTATTCACCAAGCGTCCAATTCACACCACGCAATCTTGAATCTGCTGTTAATATATCTTTAAGAGTCCAGGTTTCTGACCCATTCCATTCATATATTTTTGTTCCTGACTGAATAAGAGTATGTTTTGTACCAGAAGAAGTTAATAATTGCACAAATCCATTAATAATAGCATTACCTGCTGATTGATATTGATAAACAGAATCTCCAACGTTTGATAATGTATAAAATACTAGATTATCTTGATCTAAAAATAACCCATCATATTGAGTATCTTGAGAACTCGCATCAAAACTTATTAAATCATATGTAGCTGTACTTATATCCCAAGCTGTACTAAGACTATATTGAAAGATAGTACTAGATGTGATACCAATCATAAACATCTGTAATCCGTTATCGCTAAAAACTATTGCTGATGGATTTGTATCTTGACTAGTAGGATCAAAGTTTTTCGATGCATAAACTGCCGTACTAATGTCCCAGGCAGTTGATAATGTATATTGATAAATTATTCTTGGTATTGCAGTACCAATAATATACATAATCTTTCCATCTAAACTAAATTCTAACCCTCTAGGATCTGTTTCTGATGAAACATCTTTACTTTTAGATGCATAATTGGCTGTACTAACATCCCAGAAAGTTGAAAGTGTATACTGATAAACAATACCTGAAATACCAAATATATACATTGATTTACCATCTGGCTTAAATGAAACGCCAAAAAGTGCACCAGGTTCTTCTGATGAAACATCTTTACTTTTAGATGCATAATTGGCTGTACTAACATCCCAGAAAGTTGAAAGTGTATACTGATAAATAGTATTATTTTGATCACCAGCAATATACATTGATTCACCATTTGCTTTGAATGCTAAATCCCTAATAAGTGAATCCTGTAATGACAAATCTACAAATTTAGATGTATAAGTTGTAAGGCTAATATTGATATCAATATTAGCCTTACCTTGTTTCTCAAAAGGAAGTCTAGGTTGTAAATGCGTGTTTGCATTTTGTATCTCGAAATTATATCCTTCAACACATTCGCTTTGAGATACGACAGTACTGTCTTGCTCGTTAAGACCTCCCTCAAAAGTAATATCAGCCATGTTTCACGCCCCAACGTGTTTTCCTGTTAGAAAATCGCATTAGGCTCATAAGAGTAGACTTAGCACTGAGATATAACGGATCAATTTCTATCTCTATCTCCTGGTCTGCTTCAAGATATTTAAATCGTCTTCCTGCCATTTGAATAAATGTTTGTGCTTCCTGGTCTGTATGAAAAGGCAATATATCTGATTCTATTGATACTGAGACATCCTTCTCATAGTCGTAGGTATACACACGGTTAGCATGAGCTGTATCAGGTGTCTGATAAAGCCCTATCTTTTTTGATGTCGTGAGATCAGGATACCAGCTAATCGGATTACCAGACTGTTCAGTGTAATTCGGAATAGCGAGTCTTAATGCGTCTTCACCACCCTCATACTCGAAGACCTGTTGGTTATCAGTCTCATAATATAGATAAGGCATCTTACCGAAGAATCTGACGAAATCTGAAGCAAGTGCATAGGTTCTCACGCCATCAGATGTTGTAAGACTGCCTGCGGTCTTCTCGTAAGGAATCAGGTTATCAGCGACGAGACTGGTCAGTTCATCCTGTATGGCTATCTGAGCAAGCTCTATCTTGGCGGCATGTTGGTTATCATCAAACGTAGTGATATTGTCGTCATCACCTTTTATGATGTTATTGCGCCGCAGAAGACGATTCACGCCAGTTAAAAAATCCATTAATCACTCCAAAAAAACGGGGGACCGAAGTCCCCCGATGTATTACAACGATGCGGACAAGCTATGAATAGCCCAAATCCAGGAGTTATTCAGAATCTTACCAGCAAACCACGACTTCCAGGCCAGCGTACCCGCCTCGTCGTAGGGATCAGCCACACCTGACGTTCCAGGACCATGACGAATCAACTGCACGGTCGGCACACGATCATACATCTTGTAAATCTCTTTCGCGTGCATCTCACCGAGTCCGATACTGCCAACAGCCTCACGGCCATAGATGAAGGACGAATACACGTCATTCAAGGACGTACCGCCACCACGGAAACCATTAGCAGAGGTCGTACCGGCACCGGAGTTGACAGGAGCCATTTCGGTGGAAACCCAACGAACACCATTCAAGGCACCGAACTCGCCCGGCATGGTCTGGGTGTAACCACCGTATGTCTCAACGCTCTTAAAGCCAGTCAGAGCGCGAATATCCTCCTCGACATCGGAATGACAGATACCGATATAAGAATTACGCACGGGAGTCGTACCGACATTCTGAGAACCGAAACCAAGCGGCATGAACTTCATGGCCGACTCACGGTTCAACTGATTGACGATATATTTCCCATCACTGACAGTAAAAGCAGAGACCGTCACGGCATCACTGTCGACACCTGCGGAATAACGTGTATTCGTGCCAGCATCAAAAACGGTTGCCATCAGTGTATTCAGCGACTCACCTGCGTTCGCACCCAGGACATCCATGATTGCCAAGGAATCGGAATTGACGTTGATAAGGTCAAGTTCCTCAGTCGTGGTGATCAGGTTGCCGTATTTCTGCACGGCCACGGTCACGTCAGTGATCGTTGCCTGCACGGAACTACGGCCCTGTCCGTAGGACGAAGTAGCAACTTCCGCCAGAGGTGTGGTCGCAGTAGCGAGGTTATTCACCCGACGCCATTTGACCGATGCGGACCCCTGTTTCTTTTCCAGGGTTCCTGGGAGTGTGCCGTTAAAGTACGGCAGGACTTTTCGAGCTGCCTTGAGCAATTCCGTCATCAGTACGTAATTGACTGGTGCGGTAAAATTGCTTTGCAGGGTAGTGTTTG
>Ga0209633_10001843_pt1 | contig 21220 bp, 24 predicted proteins | sample Cruoilmetagenom1_FD_187290 | JGI IMG/M metagenome (GOLD analysis project Ga0209633, IMG submission 187290) | Oil polluted marine microbial communities from Coal Oil Point, Santa Barbara, California, USA - Sample 1 (SPAdes) (version 2) | ecosystem: Environmental > Aquatic > Marine > Oil seeps ... | reverse complement strand
TTCCCTTTTTCTTTTCTAGGTCTTTTACCCTAAATATTGAGAATTATTTTAACATACTAAATTTAACCAAAAAGAAAATCGCCTAAAAATTACTTTTTAGACGACCTCTTTTTTGTTTTAAAAATTTACGGAAAGCGTGCTTTTCTCAAGATGTTGAAAAGGGACTCGACGCAGTCAATTCTCGTGTATAGTCCTTCATGAACAAATTGAAAAAATGATTTATACCTTTTTTTATTCAATCTTATCAAATTCACTATCTAATTAGATGTCTCGTAATTTTTTCAATTTTTGTTTTAGAGATTCTAATTCCTAATAATACAAAGGGCATAACTTCATTGAATTAGTCCGTTCTTTAAAACGATTTTTCGATTATTTTAATCGAAAAGATTCATTTATTATTATAAATTTGTAGATTGAAATAACAACAATGCTTCAGTTAAAAAAAAATATTCATTAAATAGATTGAAAAATATAGATGGTAAAGCTTAAAGGGGAATTAAGAATCGAGGATTTTTACAAAATATTATTCCAATCTCATTCTATTGAAATGGATGATGCCGTATTAGAGAAAGTTGAAAAAAGCTTTGTTTTTTTAAAAGAGTTTTCCAAGAATAAAGTTATTTATGGTGTTAACACGGGTTTTGGTCCAATGGCACAATACAAAATAAAAGACTCAGAACGCATACAACTACAATATAATTTAATAAGAAGCCATGCTTCTGGAACAGGAAATGTAATTCCTGACATGTATGTTAAAGCAGCAATGCTAGCTAGGCTTAACACATTATCTTTAGGACATTCTGGTGTGCATAAAAATGTCATTGAATTAATGACGTCACTAATCAATAAAAATATTACGCCTTTAATTCACGAACATGGTGGTGTTGGAGCTAGTGGTGATTTAGTGCAATTAGCGCATTTAGCATTAGTATTAATTGGTGAAGGAGAAGTCTTTTATAAAGGAGAGCGTAAAGCAACAAAAGATGTTTTTGAGGCTGAAGGTTTAAAACCAATTCCAGTAGAATTAAGAGAAGGTTTAGCTTTAATGAATGGAACTTCTGTAATGACGGGAATAGGTATTGTAAATACTATTTATACGAGAAGATTATTAGATTGGATGACCTCTTGTTCTGCGGCTATAAATGAAATAGTAAAAGCCTATGACGACCATTTGTCTTATGAGTTAAATCAGTCGAAAAAGCATAAAGGACAACGCGAAATCGCTGAAAATATGCGTGAGCATTTAATAGACAGCGCTTTAACTAGAAAAAGAGAGCATCATTTATACGAGAATAATAATGATAGTGATAATGTTTCAGTTTTTGAAGACAAAGTTCAAGAATATTATTCATTACGCTGTGTTCCGCAGATATTAGGACCTGTTTTAGATACTTTAAATAGTGTTGAAAGCATCTTAATTGAAGAAGTTAACTCTGCAAACGATAATCCAATTGTAGATGTAGAAAAGAAACATGTATATCATGGAGGGAATTTTCATGGAGATTATGTCTCATTAGAAATGGATAAGCTTAAAATTGTTGTTACTAAAATGAGTATGCTTGCAGAAAGGCAACTAAACTATTTATTAAATCCTAATTTAAATAATATACTTCCAGCATTTGTAAACCTTGGAAAATTAGGATTAAACTTTGGTATGCAAGGTGTGCAATTTACAGCTACATCTACAACAGCTGAAAATCAAATGCTTTCAAACCCTATGTACGTTCATAGCATACCTAATAATAATGATAACCAGGATATTGTAAGTATGGGAACTAATGCTGCTTTAATGACTAAGAGAGTTATTGAAAACGCATTTGAAGTAGTGGCAATAGAAATGATAACTATTATTCAGGCCATTGAGTATCTTAAAGTTCAAGATAAAGTGTCTTCAAAAACAAAGAATATGTATGATGAAATAAGAAATATAGTTCCTATATTTACAGAAGACGTTGTTATGTACCCTTATGTTAACAAGGTAAAAGACTTTATTATTAACAATAAAAATCAATAATATTATGCACACTAGATATTTTTTAATTCTCGTTTTATTTTTAAGTACGTTTTCAACTTTTGCTCAAGAATTGGCTTTAGTTAGAGAAAATGATATGTTCGGTTATATAAATACCGATGGAGACTATGTTATAAAACCGCAATTTGTTAATGCAAAAAATTTTTCCGGCAAATTGGCTGCTGCTTTACAAGGGGAAAAATGGGGCTTTATAGATACTTCTGGAAAATGGGCTATTGAACCACAATATGATAAAGTTAAGAAGTTTAATTCTGGCTATGCTCTAGTTCTAAAAGACGATAAATGGAATTATATTGATACTTCAAATGCTATTTTAAATACGCCAGTTCAAGAAAGATATTATGATTTTAATGAAGATGGTGTCGCGTTTTATAGAATCGGAAAAAAATTAGGGCTTTTAGGAACAGATGGAAAGGTAATTCTACAACCAACCTATGATGTTATTAAACCATTTGTAGAAGGTTATGCTAGAGTAAGAAATGGCGATTCTTGGGGAATGATTAAAAAAGACGGATCTATATTTATTCCTTTAGACTATCTAGAACTTGGTAATTATAATAATAAAGGTGTATGGGCAAAAAAAGGAGAAACTTTTGGTGTAATTACTCAAGGAAATTTTAACTCTACAACTGGTATTGATAAGATTTGGGATTTTACTAACAATTCAGACTTAACCTATGCTCGTAGTAATAAAAAAGTTGGATTCATTAATAATAAAGGAGAATGGGTAATACAACCAATCTATAGAAAGGTAAGAGCTTTTAGGAATGGATTAGCTCCTGCTTTAAAAGAAAAAAGTTGGGGTTACATAAATGAAAAAGGAGACGTTGTTACCGGATTTATTTTTAGAGATGCTGAAACATTTTCAGATGATGGTTTAGCACCTGTAAAAGAGAAAAAATTATGGGGATTTATAGATAAAACAGGTAAAACAGTTATTGCTGCAGAATACGTAATTACAGCAGGCGGATTCTCTATGTTTAAGAAGAATTCTATAAAAGGATTTCACAATGGTTTAGCTCGTGTGAGAAAAGGTAAAAAATGGGGCTTTTTAGATGTCAATGGAAAGGCTTTGGGAAGCAAATGGTTTCAAAATGTTGAGTTATTTGTAAACACCGCACAATAATACTCAAATCAAACATGAACGAAAAAGAACAAGTAATTAAGTACGCTTTAGTAACTGGTGGTTCAAGAGGAATAGGAAGAGCTGTTTGTATTCAATTAGCTAAAGATTCTGACTATCATATTTTAATAAATTATAATAGTAATAAAGAAGAAGCTCTAAACACTTTAAAAGAAGTTGAAAACGTTGGAGGTTCAGGAGAAATACTGCAGTTTAATGTCGTTAATGCAGACGAAGTAAAGCAAGTACTAGATACATGGCAAGAAAAAAACAAAAATGCTGTTATAGAAGTACTTGTGAATAATGCAGGTATTACAAAAGATGGTTTATTTATGTGGATGCCTCAAAATGATTGGCAAGATGTGATTAATACATCGCTCAATGGCTTTTTTAATGTTACCAACCATTTAATTCAGAAATTATTAGTGAATCGTTATGGGCGAATCATTAATATGGTATCGGTTTCAGGGTTAAAAGGAACACCAGGACAAACTAATTATTCAGCAGCCAAAGGTGCAGTTATAGCTGCAACAAAAGCATTAGCTCAAGAGGTTGCAAAAAGAAAAATTACTGTGAATGCTGTGGCTCCAGGCTTTATAAAAACAGATATGACAAGTGCACTTGATGAAAAAGAATTAAAGAAAATGATTCCTGCAAATCGATTTGGTGAAGCCGAAGAAGTAGCACATGTGGTTTCTTTTTTAGCCTCAAAGAAAGCATCCTATATTACTGGCGAGATTATAAATATAAATGGAGGAATATACTCATAACATAGAATTGAAGAATGAAAAGAGTGGTAATTACCGGAATGGGAATTTATTCTTGTATTGGAAAAAACTTAGATGAAGTTAAGGAGTCTTTGTATAATGGCACATCTGGAATTGTAATAGATGAGGATAGAATTCCTTTTGGATATCGTTCTCCTTTAACAGGAATGGTTGACGAACCAAACTTAAAAATGCAGCTGTCGAGAAGACAACGTATAAGCTTGGGAGAAGAAGGCGGTTATGCCTATGTTGCTACTGTTGAGGCTTTAGAAAACGCAAAAATAACTCAAGATTTTCTTGATGTAAACGAAGTAGGAATACTCTATGGTAATGATAGTACAGCAAAAGCAGTTATTGACTCAATAGATAAAATTAGAGACAAAAAAGATACGTCTTTAGTAGGTTCTGGTGCCATATTTAAGGCCATGAACTCTACTGTAACCATGAATCTTTCAACAATATTTAAGTTAAAAGGTGTCAATTTTACAATAAGCGCAGCTTGTGCTAGTGGCTCACACGCTATTGGTATGGCTTATCAATTGATAAAAAGTGGCTTACAAGATTGCATAATTTGCGGTGGAGCTCAAGAAATAAATAAGTTTGCCATGGGCAGTTTTGATGGTTTAGGTGTGTTTGCAATGAATACAGATGAGCCAGGAAAAGCATCACGACCATTTGATAAAAACAGAGATGGTTTAGTGCCTAGTGGAGGTGGTGCAACTTTAGTGGTAGAGAGCTATGAATCTGCTGTAAAAAGAGGTGCTCCAATTTTAGCTGAAATAATAGGCTACGGTTTTTCTTCAAATGGAGATCATATATCTACACCAAATGTAGATGGTCCATCAAGAGCCATGCTAAAGGCTATTAAACAAGCAAATATAGATAGTAATGTAATTGATTATGTAAATGCGCATGCAACGTCAACACCTGTTGGAGATGCTAATGAAGCAAAAGCTATATTTAATGTTTTTGGCGAAAACGGACCCTATGTAAGCTCTACAAAATCAATGACAGGACATGAATGTTGGATGGCTGGAGCAAGTGAAGTCATTTATTCTATGCTTATGATGCAGAATGATTTTATTGCTCCAAACATAAATTTAGACGAGCCTGATGAAGATGCCTCTAAATTAAACTTAGTAAGTAAAACGCTAGATAAAAAAATTGATGTATTTTTGTCAAATTCTTTTGGATTTGGTGGAACAAATTCAGCATTGATAATTAAAAAAATACAGTTGAAAGATGAATAAAGAAGTTATTATTGAAAAAATAAACAGCTTTCTTATAGATGAATTTGAAGTTGAATCTGAAGATATTTCGCCAGAAGCAAACCTGAAAGAAACACTTGATCTTGATAGTTTAGATTTTGTAGATCTTGTAGTTTCGGTTGAATCTAATTTTGGTGTTAAATTAATAGGAGAAGATTTTGTAAATGTTGTATTGCTTGAAGACTTCTACAATCTTATTGAAAACAAGCTTAAATAATCTTACTTAAATATTTATGGCTGCTGAATGGAAAGGAAAGTCCAGAGGTACAGTTCTAGGATATAAAATATTTATATTTTGTATTAAAAAACTAGGATTGCCTACAGCCTATTTTGTGCTATATTTTGTAGCCGTCTATTTCTGTTTTTTCGCATTGGATAGCACGAAATCCTCATACTATTATTTTAGAAAAAGGCTTCACTATTCGAGATTTAAAAGTATCATAAGTATTTATAAAAGCTATTTTGTTTTTGGACAAACAATTATAGATAAAATTGCTATTTCTTCTGGATTAAAATCTAAATTCACTTACGATTTTGATGGTGTCCACCGTATCAAAGAAGTACTAAAGCAAAAAAAGGGTGGTATTCTTATTAGTGCTCATTTAGGTAATTTTGAAATTGCCGAACATTTTTTTGGAGAATTAGAAGATAGAGATTTTATAAGTTTACTAACGACTGATGTTGAGCACACTGCGATTAAGAACTACCTAGATAGTGTTACAAAAAAATCGAATATAAAACTCATTCTTATTAAAGAAGACCTTTCTCATATATTTGAAATCAATGCAGCATTAACGAGAAACGAAATTGTTTGTATAACTGGAGATCGATACATTAAAGGTTCAAAATATTTAATAGAAGAATTATTAGGTAAAGCTGCTAAATTTCCAGCTGGTCCATTTTTAATTGCCTCTCGTTTACAAGTTCCTGTTTTGTTTGTTTATGTTCTTAAAGAATCTAGAAAACATTATCACTTGTATGCAAGAACCTCTGAGGCAAAGCATAGAGATGCCAAAGGGTTATTAAAAAATTATACCCAAAGTTTAGAATGGATGCTCGAAAAACACCCATTGCAGTGGTTTAATTATTTCGATTTTTGGAATGTAAATAAAAAATAAGATGAAAAACATTCTAGTCATACATTATTCGCAATCTGGTCAATTGACTGAAATTGTGAACAATATAGCAAAACCACTTGCTAATAACCAAGGCATAAATGTTGTTCATCATCAAATAGAAATGGAAGTGACTTATCCATTTCCGTGGAAAAAAGAGCGTTTTTTTAATGTATTTCCTGAATCTTTTCTCCAAATTCCTTCAAAAATAAAGCCCATTCCTAAAAATATTTTAAATCAAAAATTCGATTTAGTGATTTTAGGCTATTCTGTTTGGTACTTAAGTCCTTCAATACCAACAAATTCATTTTTAAAATCTCCAGATGCTAAAAAAATACTAGCTAACACTCCTGTGGTTACAGTTATTGGTTGTAGAAATATGTGGATAATGGCGCAAGAAAAAGTAAAGAATTTACTTAAAGGTTGCAATGCTAAATTGGTTGGTAACATTGCTTTAGTAGATAAGCATATCAATCATATTAGCGTCATTACTATTGTGCAATGGATGTTTTCAGGAAAAAAAGAGCGCTATTTAGGTATCTTTCCTAAACCTGGAGTGTCACAAAAAGATATTGACGAATCTTCAAAGTTTGGTGATGTTATTTTAAATCATGTGATTAATAACAAATTAGATGGTATTCAAGATAATCTAATAAAAGAAAAAGCAGTTATAATAAAACCCTTTTTGGTATTAGCTGATAAACGCGCTAATTTATTGTTTAGCAAATGGGCAAAATTTATTTATTCCAAAGGAGACACCAATAACAAAAAGCGTACAATTTGGTTAAAAATATTTAATTATTATTTATTATTTGCTATTTGGGTTATTGCGCCTTTAGTTTTTATCCTATTTTTGTTGACTTATTTACCTTTGCTTGAAAAGATTAAAAAGGATAAAAAGTATTATTCATCTGTAGAAATTAAATAGAAGGGGTTAGAATGAAGGACGTTTACATAACTAGAGTATCAAAGTTTTTACCTAATGATCCCGTTAGTAACGATGAAATGGAACAGGTTCTAGGTCAAATTAATGGAAAACCTTCTAAAGCCAAAGGAGTTGTATTAAGAAATAATGGTATTGTACAACGTTATTACGCTATTAATAAGAAAGGTGAGTTTACCCATTCTAACGCAAAATTAACTCAAGAAGCTATTTCAGAGTTGTTTGACGAATCGTTTACAGAAAACGATATGGAATTATTATGTTGTGGAACATCTACTCCAGATCAATTATTACCATCGCATGCAGCCATGGTACATGGTTTATTAGCAAACAGAAATTTAGAAATAAACTCAGCCTCAGGTATATGTTGTGCAGGTATGAGCTCTTTAAAATTTGGATATTTATCTGTAAAATCTGGCGGCTCTAACAATGCAGTTTGTACAGGATCTGAGAGAGTTTCTACAAGACTATTGGTAAATATATTTAAGGAGGAAGCGGAGTTACTTTCAAAAATGGAAGAACTGCCAATAATAGCATTTAAAAAAGAATTTTTACGTTGGATGCTGTCTGATGGAGCAGGAGCTATGCTGTTAGAAAGTAAAAAAAACAAAGAAGGATTTTCTTTAAAAATTGATTGGATAGAAGCATATTCATTTGCTCACGAATTAGAAACCTGTATGTATTCTGGAGGTGAAAAACTAGAGGACGGTTCTATTAAATCTTGGACTGAATATAGCTCAAAAGAATTGTTAGAAGACTCTATATTATCTATTAAGCAAGATGTTAAGCTTTTAGACGTGAACGTTATTAATAAAGGTGTAGAAAGTATGCAAATGGTCTTTGAAAAACATGATAAAGATCCATCTGATCTCGATTATTTTCTACCTCATATTTCATCTCATTATTTTGCTCAAAAATTAAAGGATCGCATTAAAGAAAAAGAATTGCAGATTCCTGAAAGTGCATGGTTTACCAATTTAAGTAAAGTAGGTAATGTTGGATCTGCTTCTGTTTATCTTATGCTCGAAGAATTAATGAGTTCTGGAAAATTGAAAAAAGGAGATAAAATAATGCTATGTGTACCAGAAAGTGGTAGATTTTCATACTCACATGCTCATTTAACTGTTTGTTAATATGATTTTATTAGAAAAACCAATTACAAATATAGATGACCTAATTCCACAAAAAACACCTATTGTAATGGTAGATGCTTTGTTAGGTTTTTCTAATACAGTTGTGGTATCCGCGTTTAAAATTTTAGAAACTAATATTTTCTGTGAAAACCAAATACTTTCTGAAGCAGGATTGGTAGAAAATATGGCACAAACAGTAGCACTTCATACTGGATACGATTTTTTTTTGAAAGGACAACCAGCTCCAACAGGCTATATAGGTTCTATTAAAGAAATTCTAATTAGAAAGCTTCCTCAATTAGGTGAAATCATTAATACTGAAGCTCATATCTTACAAGAATTTATGGGAGTTACTTTAGTAGAAATAACGGTTTCTAATGCTAAAAAAGAGAAAATTGCTTCAAGTATAATGAAAACTGTTATTGCAAGTTAATGATTGACCTTGATAAAATAGATATATCAAATTTTTTACCACATCGTCCACCATTTTTATTGTTAGACAAAATTCTAAATCTAACAGATGATGAAGTGTCAGCATCATTTTTAATTAAGGAGGATAATCTTTTTGTTGAGAATAATCATTTTAATGAAATGGGTTTGGTAGAAAATGCAGCACAAACGTGCTCATCAATTGTAGGTCGAAGTTATTTTGATGACGATGATACAGAAGGAGAAGGCGCTAAATTAATTGGTTTTATTAGTGCTATTAAAAAAATAACGGCGTTTTCTTGCCCTAAAGTTGGAAGTACAATAATATCCAAGGCGAAATTAACATCAAGATTTGATACAGATAGTTATAGTGTATGCGCTTTAGAATGTAATATTTTTGAAGGCTCTACTTTATTATTATCTTGTGAGATGAATTTGATTATTAAAGATTTGAAATAGTTTTATGAAACGAGCATGCTCAAAGTAAATAGAACACAGATTTTCACGGATAAAAAAATCATATTAATCATATAGATCAGCGTTCAAAAACGATAAAGATAAATACATGAAAAAAAGTGATGTCCCTCAAGATAAAGGCGGTTTAGAAAAAGAAAATCTAAAAGAGCTTTGTTACGCAGTGGATGAAAAAGGAGACTATACGACCATTAAAAGTATGGGTTGGGATCCTAAAACAATTGCTTTAGATAATGCACTTCAAGAAATTAATGAGCGTATTGCCAATGCAAAAACGAGAGTTTTAAATGGTGAAACAAGTCCTATTGAATATTATATGGAATGTCACAAAATGGATATTGGTATTTTAGCAAGTTATGTTGGTAAGTTTCAGTGGCAAGTGAAAAATCATTTTAAATTAAAAAAATTCAATAAGCTATCTGAAAAAACATTACAAAAATATGCTGATGTTTTCGAAATTTCTATAGCGCAATTAAAGAATATTAATCATGAAACGAGCAAATCATAAATTTTATCACCAAAGAAAATGATTGATAGCGAACAGTCCCGATAATTATCGGGATGACCTTAAAACCTGAGTTCGACGTAAGATTTATTTTCCAGAACCCTAATAAAAGGTGATATTTGAAGTATAAAATAAGAAGTAATATCGAGATATTTTGAAGATTTTATTCAAAAAGAGTGCCTTTTATTAGGGTTTCCTTTAGGATTTGATGAATTTTCCCCAATTACTCACTATAATTTCTCAAATTAACTAGTTAGTCTTTCTAAATTATAGTTTCGAATTGAATAAAAATTCATTCAAACTGGAATCAAATATTACGTCGAACTCAGGTTTAAAGAAACAATAAAAAGAAACACATGAAAATTAATTTTACGCACCACCAAACTGCGCATTGCGAAAATGGTGTGGTTTCAAACTTAATGAAGCATAACGGCTTTGATGTGAGTGAGCCTATGGTTTTTGGCATCGGTTCTGGCTTGTTATTTTGCTATATTCCTTTAATAAAGATAAATCATGCTCCAGCTGTTACGTACAGAATAATGCCAGGCCAAATCTTTAAACGCTTTGCTAAACGTGTTGGCATAAAAATTAAAAAAGAAAAATTTCAAAATCAAAAGCAGGCAAAAGATAGATTGGATGAAAATCTAGAAAAAAACAATCCTGTTGGTCTACAAGTTGGTGTTTATAACTTAGTGTATTTTCCAGACGAATATCGTTTTCATTTTAATGCTCATAATTTAGTGGTTTATGGTAAACAAGACGACAACTATTTAATTAGTGATCCTGTTATAGAAACAGTTACAACTTTAACAACTAAAGAATTAGAGAAAGTGCGTTTTGCAAAAGGGGCTTTTGCTCCTAAAGGACACATGTATTATCCTATAGATTTTCCAAAAGAGCTAGAAATTAAGACTGCTATTGTTAAAGGTATAAAAAATACGTGTAGAGACATGCTTGCGCCAATTCCTATTGTTGGCGTAAAAGGCATTAGATATACTGCTAAATTAATACGTAAATGGCCTGCAAAAAAAGGAATTAAAGTTGCAAATCATTATTTGGGACAAATTGTTAGAATGCAAGAAGAAATAGGAACAGGAGGAGGCGGTTTTAGATATATTTATGCAGCTTTTTTACAAGAATCCAGTAAAATATTGAATAATACTGCTTTAGCAGAATTATCTAAAGAAATGACCGAAATTGGTGATTTATGGAGAGATTTTGCTTTAGAAGCGTCCCGAATTTATAAAAACCGAAGCGCAAAAAATGATGCTTATAACACTATAGCAACTCAATTAGAAACTATTGCAGGCAAAGAAGAAATCTTCTTTAAAAAATTAAGAAAAGCGATATAAGAACCTTAAAATGATAGAAATTAAACAATTATCTAAAAAATATAAAGGTGCTGATTTTTATTCGGTGTCTGATTTAGATTTGTTTGTTTCTAAAAAAGAGATTTTTGGTTTGTTAGGTCCAAATGGAGCAGGAAAAACAACTGTAATTTCATTATTATGTTCATTAATTAAACCAACTTCAGGTTCGTTTGAGATTGATGGTCTTACCTATAAAAAAAACAAGAATCAATTAAAGCAACTTATAGGTATTGTACCTCAAGAATATGCTTTGTATCCAACTTTAACAGCTTTTGAAAACCTAATGTATTTTGGAAGTATGTATGGTTTAAAAGGAAATGATTTAAAATCAAAAATCAATTCAGGTTTAGAGACTTTAGGTTTGTCGCAATTTTCAAAAAAAAAAATAGATACGTTTTCTGGAGGAATGAAACGTCGCATTAATTTAATCGCCAGTATTCTTCACGATCCCAAAGTGTTGTTTTTGGACGAACCAAGCGTAGGAGTCGATGTGCAGTCTAAAAATGTAATTATAAATTATTTAAAAGCGCTTAATAAAAAAGGAACTACAATAATTTACACATCTCATCATTTGAATGAAGCGGAAGCATTTTGCACTAAAGTAGCGATAATAGATCATGGCAAAATAATTACCCAAGGCACACCAAAAGATTTAATCAATAACCAAAAAGACGCAAATAACCTTGAAGACGTGTTTTTAGCACTAACAGGAACTGCTTTAAGAGACCATGCATAAATTATTAGCCTCCACATATAAAGAATTTTTGTTACTCACCAGAGATATTGGTGGTATTGCCATACTCTTTATAATGCCTTTAGTTTTAATTGTTACGATTACTCTTATTCAAGATAGCACTTTTAAAATTGTAAATGATACCAAAATACCTATCCTATTAGTGGATAATGATAGAGGATCTATTTCTGAAACTATAAAGAAAGGGCTTAATGACTCTAATGTGTTCGACGTTATTAAAGTTGAAATTGAAGAAGACGCTAAGAACTTAGTTTTTAAAGGCACTAATCAACTAGCAATTATAATTCCTAAAGATTTATCCTCGGATTTAGAGAAAAAAGTGAATCAAAATGTTGAAGATATATTAAGCAAATTTGGCATAGAAGAGGGAGAAAAAAGAGACAAAGAAAGTTTTATTGCAAAAGAAGTGAAGTTGTATTTTGATCCAGCCACGCAACTTTCCTTTAAAAATTCAGTAAAAAATGAAATAGATAAAATGATTTCTAAAATTGAAACGCAATCCATATATAATGCGTTTCAAGAGCATATAACAGATGATCCTACAGAAACGATTTTTGAAACAGAAAATTTTATAAGCTTCAAAGAAATATTACCTAAAAAGGGTGATGAATTTATAATCCCAAATTCCGTTCAGCATAATGTACCAGCATGGACGCTTTTTGCTATATTTTTTATTATCGTACCATTATCTATTAATATGGTAAAAGAGAAAAGTCAAGGTACTTTTGTGCGCTTAAGAACAAATCCAGTATCTTATTTAACCGTTCTTGGTGGGAAAACAGTAGTTTATTTGGCGGTTTGTTTAATTCAGTTTGTTTTAATGTTACTTATTGGTGTTTACTTATTTCCAGCAATAGGTTTACCAACCTTAAATGTTTCTGGCAAATTACCGCTTTTGTTTATTGTTGCATTTTTTGCTGGCTTAGCAGCAATAGGCATAGGTCTATTACTTGGTACTGTAGCTAAAACTCCTGAGCAATCTGCACCTTTTGGTGCTACTTTCGTTGTTATTTTAGCAGCTTTAGGAGGCGTTTGGGTGCCAGTGTTTGTAATGCCAGAATTTATGCAGACACTATCAAATATTTCTCCAATGAATTGGGGATTAAATGCCTTTTATGATGTTTTTTTAAGAAATTCCAGTCTATTAGATATTGTACCAGAAATAACATTGTTATTTTTGTTTTTTATCGTCACCACCTTAATTGCCATTGTTTATAATGAAAAGAAAAATGCAGTCTAAAACCAATAAAGAGATTAGCTTTATTAGCAAGGTAAGAGTTCGGTTTGTGGAAACAGACCCTTTAGGCATTGTCTGGCATGGAAATTATATACAATATTTCGAAGATGGAAGAGAAGCTTTTGGCAGGCATCATGGTATTTCATATTTAGATCAAAAAGAATTTGGCTATGCAACTCCAATTGTAAAATCAATGAGTGAACATAAATTGCCTTTACGTTATGGAGATGTTGCCACAATAAAAACGATATATGTTGATAGTCCTGCCTCTAAAATGGTTTTTAGATATGAAATTTTTAATCAAGATGATTTATTGGTTTGCACAGGAGAAACCGTGCAGGTTTTTGTAGATAATATTGGTCGTGGAGAATTATCGTTAACAATTCCAGAGTTTTTTAAGGAATGGAAACAAAAAGTTGGACTTTTAGATGACTGATATTTATTTATCACATAATAATTTAGTTTCATCACTTGGGTTTAATAGTGAAACGGTTGTGAATAATATTCATAATCAAGTTTCAGGACTACAATTAATTGATGATAAAAATCTATTTTCTCAACCGTTTTGTTCTTCAATTATAAACCAAAAGGAATTAAGTCATAGTTTTTCTTCGTTGGATTCAGAAGGAGACTTTACGAGATTAGAGAAGATGATGATAACCTCATTAGCTAATGTTGTTAAAGCTTCTAAAATCCTTTTAACAAAGAAAGTAGGTTTAATTATTTCTACCACAAAAGGAAATATAAATGTTTTAGGTAAAGACAGTAAATTCCCAGAAGAAAGAGCCTATTTAAGTGTTTTAGGTAAGGTAATAAAAGATTTTTTCAATTTTAAAAACGAAGCTATAATTGTTTCTAATGCCTGTGTTTCTGGTATATTAGCGGTTGCTATTGCAAAACGTTACATTAATCAAGGAGTTTATGATGATGTGTTTATTGTGAGTGGAGATATTGTAACGGAATTTATCTTATCAGGTTTCAATTCTTTTCAAGCCTTAAGTGACCAGCCTTGTAAACCGTATTCTAAAAATCGTACAGGCATTAACATTGGAGAAGTCGCTGCAAGTGTTTTGGTTACTAATAATAAAACTAATTTAGCAAAAGAAGCCGTGACCATTTTAGGTGATGGCTCTTGCAATGATGCCAATCATATTTCAGGACCTTCCCGAACAGGAGAAGGCTTAGTTAGAAGTATAAAATCAGCAATAAAAGAAGCCAATATTTCGCATGAGGAAATCGATTATATTTCGGCTCATGGCACAGCAACTCCATTTAATGATGAAATGGAGGCGATTGCATTTAATAGATTAGGTATTCAAGACGTTCCTGTAAATAGTTTGAAAGGCTATTTAGGGCATACTTTAGGAGCTTCAGGTCTGTTAGAAACCATTGTTGGAATGCATTCGCTTAAAAATAACACGTTGTATGCTTCTTTAGGTTTTGATGAGATTGGTGTTACACAACCCATAAATGTAATTACAAAAACGACAACAAAAAAGATGAATATCTTCCTTAAAACGGCATCAGGTTTTGGAGGAAGTAATACAGCAGTACTATTTAAAAAAACAAACAAAATATAATAATTAATTATGGAAAATTCGTCTTTAAGAGCTATCGATGCTATTCAAGAAGCACAAAAAATTGCCTTTGCTCCATTTGTGTTTCAAGCAACAATCTCATTAAGAAAACTTGGTGTTTTTAGCTTAATTTTTGACCGAAGAAAAAAAGGAGGAATTACAATTGAAGAGCTTTCAAAAGAACTATCAATAAGTGTTTATGGTCTTGGCGTTTTATTGGAAATAGCTGAAAGTTCAGACATTGTTAGTAAAGATGATTCAGGGAATTTTGAATTAACAACCACTGGTTATTTTTTAAATTATAACGAAACAGTAAACGTTAATATCAACTTTACAAATGAAGTGTGTTATAAAGGTTTATTTCATTTAGATGACGCTATAAAAACAGGAAAGCCAGAGGGTTTAAAAGAGCTTGGTAATTGGGATACTATTTATGAAGGCTTATCGCAACTAACTCCAGAAATTAAAAAGTCTTGGTTTGAGTTCGATCATCATTATTCTGATGGCGTATTCAACGATGCTTTAGAATTCGTTTTTAGAAGTAATCCAAAAACGATTTTTGATATTGGAGGCAACACTGGAAAGTTTGCCATAAGTGCTTGTAAATATAGTGATGACGTAGCTATAAAAATTATTGATTTACCTGGTCAATTAAATGTCGCACTTGCAAATGTAAAGAAAGAAGGTTTTGAGAATCGCGTTTCTGGTCATGAAATAGATTGGTTAAAAGAAAACCCTTCAATTCCAACAGGTCCAGATACCATTTGGATGAGCCAGTTTTTAGATTGCTTTTCTGAAGACGAAATACTTACCATTTTAACAACAGCAGTTAAATCTATGGATGATAAGACTGAATTGTTAATTATGGAAACATTTACAGATAGGCAACGTTTTGATAATGCAAAATTTATTTTAGAAGCAACATCACTTTATTTCACAGTAATGGCAAACGGAAATAGTAAAATGTATCCTGCCGAAGTATTTTTAAAATTAATTGATAAAGCAGGCTTAGTGCTTAAAGAAGATATTGCAGTTGGCGAATACCACACCATATTAGCTTGTAAAAAAAAGTAATGTATTCTGAATACTATATAAAAACGTTTTGCAGCATTAAAAATAATACGGTTTCCTTAAATGGATCAACTGTATATAGTGATGGTAATACGGAATTTTCAGAATTTATAAAAGCAGCATATAAAGCTTTAGATACCAAGTATTCTAAGTTTTTTAAAATGGATGCGTTGAGCAAATTAGCGTTTTTGGCAGCTGATGTATTACTAAAAAATGAAAACTTAAACGAAGAAAAAAACGATATTGCTGTCATATTATCAAACAAAGCATCAAGTATAGATACAGATAGAAAACATCAAAAATCCATTGAAAACAAGGAAGATTACTACCCAAGTCCTGCTGTTTTTGTTTATACATTACCAAATATTTGCATCGGAGAAATTAGTATAAAGTATAAGCTGTTTTCTGAAAATAGTTTTTTTATCTTTGACAGCTTTAATGCACAACATTTATTGGATTATGCAAATAGTTTGTTGTCCACAAATAAAACAGAAAAAGTGCTTTGTGGTTGGGTAGAATTAGATGGAGATCAGTACGATGCTTATTTATACTTGGTTACTAAAATAGGCACAATAACACACAATAAAGAAAATATAATAAAATTTTATAATACATAATATGGAGAGTTTAAAACAAGAGCTAAAAGAAAATATTGTAGAACAATTGAACCTTGAAGATATAGCAGTAGCAGATATTAATGATAATGATATATTATTTGGAGATGGCTTAGGTTTAGACTCTATTGATGCATTAGAATTAATTGTAATGCTAGATAAAAATTATGGTATTAAATTAACAGATCCAAAAGAGGGTCGTGCTATTTTTGAGTCCATTGCAGTGATGGCAAAATATATTTCTGAGCACAGAACGAAGTGAGAATGTTGTATTATTCCTGATCGTTTATATTGGAATTTAGTTTGCAATAAATAGTATAGTTTACCAAATGTCAGTCTGAGCGCAGTCGAAGACATTTGGAATTTTATTCTTCAAAGCATTTCGACTGCGCTCAATGTGACATTTTAGTTTTGTACATAAACTAATTTGAGATTTACATTTAGAGTAACAATAAAACATGAACAAAGGAGTCGCTATAACTGGAATGGGAATTATTTCTGCCATTGGAAACAATGTAGAAGAAAATTACACGTCACTTATAGAAGGTGAAATTGGAATTTCAAGAATTTCAAAAATTAAAACCAATCATAAGGATAGCATTATGGTTGGTGAAATTGAGTTTACCAATAAAGAATTAGAACAACAACTAAATCTTACACCAGACAATAATTACTCCCGAACGGCCTTGTTAGGTGCAATTGCTGCAAAACAAGCTATTGAAAATGCCAGAATTTCCGATATAAACTCCTGTAAAACAGGATTAATTTCATCAACTAGTGTTGGTGGCATGGATATGACTGAAGCTTATTTTTATGATTATTTTGAAGATAAAGCAACTCACAAATATATAGAAGGGCATCATGCTGGTGATTCTACTCAAAAAATCGCTGAGCAATTAGGTATAGAACAAAGTTTTGTGACCACAATAAGTACAGCGTGTTCTTCTGCGGCAAATGCCATAATGCTTGGTGCCAGATTAATAAAATCTGGACAGCTAGATCGCGTGATTGTAGGAGGAGCAGACTGCTTATCAAAATTTACAATTAACGGTTTTAAATCCTTAATGATTTTATCTGATACCTATAATACACCTTTTGATGAAAACCGAAAGGGTTTAAATCTTGGTGAAGCTGCTGCCTTTTTGGTATTGGAATCTGATACTGTTGTACAAGCAGAAAACAAAAAAGTACTTGCTTACGTAAAAGGTTATGGTAATGCTAATGATGCATATCATCAAACAGCATCTTCAGAAAATGGAGATGGAGCAACTTTAGCCATGCAAAAAGCATTAAAAGTAGCAGAATTAGCTTCAAATGATATTAGTTATATTAATGCACATGGAACTGCAACTGGAAATAATGATCTATCTGAAGGACGCGCCATATTAAGAGTATTTGGGAACCATGTACCAACTTTTAGTTCTACAAAAGCATATACAGGACACACGCTTGCTGCTGCAGGAGCTATTGAAGCAGTATATTCAATTTTGGCACTTCAAAATAATGTGGTCTATCCTAATTTGAATTTTAAAACTCAGATGAAGGAATTTAGCATCACTCCACAATTAAAACTTAAAGAACAAGAATTACAAACAGTGATGTCTAATTCTTTTGGATTTGGTGGTAATTGTTCAACCGTTATTTTTTCAAAAAAACAATGAAATCTGTCTATATAAATAGTGTTGGTTCAATTTCGTCTCAAAAAACTTTTGATAATTCAGAGTTTTTAGATGAGATCATTTCGTATGAAGACAGCGTCATTTCTGTTGTAAACCCTAACTACAAAGAATTTATTCCACCAGCTGTATCTAGACGAATGGCAAAAGGTGTGAAAATGGGAGTTGTAGCATCTAAAATAGCTTTGCAAGATGCGAATTTAGAAACGGTTGATGCTATCATTACAGGAACAGGAATGGGTTGTCTAAAGGATTCTGAGAAATTTTTAAAAGCCTTAATAGATAATGACGAACAATTTTTAACACCAACGTCCTTTATCCAATCTACACATAATACTGTTGGAGGACAAATAGCTCTTGGCCTGCAATGTAAAGGTTATAATTTTACGTATGTCCATGCAAGTATTTCTTTTGAGTCTGCTGTTTTAGATGCAAAATTAATGTTAGAAAACAATGAAGCCAATACAATATTAGTTGGTGGTGTTGATGAAATTGGGGATTATACAACTTCTTTACACAAACTTATTAATCATGTAAAGCCAGAAAAAATAAGTTCTACAGCTTTGTTGCAATCTAAAACAGAAGGTGCTGTTTATAGTGAAGGCGCGAATTTCTTTGTGCTATCAAACGAAAAGCAAGCTTCTAGCTATGCTAAAATTGTAGCGATCCAAACCTACAATACTTTAGGAAGCACAAAAATCAATGAGATTGTAAGTGTATTCCTAAATGAAAATAATATAGATATTGACGATGTTGATATTGTTGTTTTAGGAAACAATGGAGATATAACTTATGATTATTTTTATAACGAATTATGTGTTGGGATTTTCAACACCACACAACAAGTGTATTACAAGCATTTGTGTGGCGAATTTAATACCGCATCGTCATTTGGTGTTTGGTTGGCTTCAAAAATTTTGAAAACTCAAAAACTTCCAGAAGCCGTAAAATTAAATAATGTTCAGGCTTCAAATTATAAAACTATTTTACTATACAACCAATATAGAGGAGAGAATCATAGCTTAACTTTACTGCGTAAATGCTAAATTTTAAATCCGTAAATATAATTACAGTAATTGCATTATTTGGGTTACTAGGAGTGACGTATATTTATGAATTATCGTTGTGGTATCTAATCTTGTTGGGATTTATTTGGTTCTGCATGACGGTTTTTGGTTCGTTTTTTATAAGATGGAATTACCATTTTAAATCGTTTCATGCAAATAAAACAATTACAGAAAATCAAATAGCTATTACGTTTGATGATGGTCCACATCCAGAAATTACACCCAAAGTTTTAGAACTTCTAAAAACCTACAATGCTAAAGCCACTTTTTTTTGTATTGGTAAACATATTGAAGCCTATCCAAAGGTATTCAAGGCTATTATAGAAGAAGGTCATACGGTTGGAAATCATACCTATTCACATTCGAATAATTTTGGATTTTTTAAAACTGAAAAGATCATTGAAGAATTACAAAAAACAAATACCATTGTAAAAAAGAGTACAGGTTTAACAATGCAATTATACAGGCCAGCTTTTGGTGTTACCAATCCACGAATAAAAAAAGCCTTAAAAATAACTAAGTTACAATCTATTGGTTGGAATGTTCGGTCTTTAGATACTACTTTCAGAACACCTGACAATATATTTAATCGTACAACTAAAAACCTTTCTAAAGGCGATGTTGTTTTGCTTCATGATACAAGTTTAAAATCACTAGTGGTATTGGAACGGTTATTGCTATTTTTACAAGAACGAAATATAGAGTCTGTAACAATAGATTCATTATTTAACATAAAAGCGTATGCGTAAAATAGTATATATATTGTTTTTTATGGTTGCAGCAGTAAATGCGCAAACCAAAATGAGCATTGCAGAATCAGCGACTTTAAAAGCCAAAGTTAAAGCACATGCAGCTAGTGTAAACACATTGTTAAGTGATTTTACACAATACAAACATTTAGATTTTTTAGCTAATGATATTGAGACTTCAGGGAAGTTAGCCTTCAAATCTCCAAATACCGTAAAATGGGAATACACAAGGCCTTTTATATATTCGGTTTTATTTAAAAATGAAAAACTCTTTATTAATGATGAGGGAAAAAAAAGCAATGTAGATATTGGTTCTAATAAGATGTTTAAGCAGCTCAACTCACTTATTATAAATAGTATAAAAGGAGATATGTTTGATGACAATGAATTTGATATTGTCTATTTTAAAAAAGAAACAAATAGTGAAGTTCATTTTAGTCCAAAGGAAGACAAATTCTCAAAATACATTAAAACATTTCATATTATATTTAACAACGAAGGTCATGTTGTAGAATTAAAAATGATAGAGCCTTCAGACGACTACACAAGAATTGTGTTTAGCAATAGAACCATAAATATAGCTTTGTCTGATGCGATATTTACTGAGTAGTTTATGTTTGCTTTTTGTGGCTTGTGGCTCGTATTCTAAAAAACAGAACCTTCAAATTGAGAAAGCTTCAACGCGTAGTATTCAGAATTTATATTTTTCAGATACATCTAAAGATTATGTCTATAAAGCCAATATTGCTATTTATGACAATGATTTTAGCGGTATTTTTATAGTTAAGAAAATAGGAGAAGCTAATCATCGTATTGTATTCACAACAGAAATGGGAAACAAAATTTTCGATTTTTCCTTTATTAATGATACTTTCAAGGTTAATTTCATATTAGAGGATATGGACAAAGCTATTTTAATCAATATTTTAAAGCACGATTTTAAAGCACTTATTCAAGAAGAAATACCAGTTGTTACATCGTATTCATTGCAAGATACGTTGGTTTATGAAACAACTATTCTTAACAAAAAACATTTTTATTTTAAAACACAACAGCTAGATAAGATAATTCGTGTTGGTAACGGTAAAGAAAAGGTAACCTTTTTATTTTCAGAAATAAATGATACTATTGCAAATCAAATTAGAATTTTACATTCAAATATTAAACTTAATATCAATTTAAAATCCATTTGTATGTCCGTAAACAATCATAATCCATAAATTATCCATATATTTAAGAAAAATTAAGGTATGAATATTTTTAGTTTTACGGCAGAATTTGACAGCGAAGAGGCCTGTCGCACACATTTTAAAGAA
>Ga0209633_10001841_pt1 | contig 21223 bp, 18 predicted proteins | sample Cruoilmetagenom1_FD_187290 | JGI IMG/M metagenome (GOLD analysis project Ga0209633, IMG submission 187290) | Oil polluted marine microbial communities from Coal Oil Point, Santa Barbara, California, USA - Sample 1 (SPAdes) (version 2) | ecosystem: Environmental > Aquatic > Marine > Oil seeps ... | reverse complement strand
GGTGGTATTGAAAAATACGGAGTCTTATTAGACACTAATTCTGAGATGTTCTCTCGAAATACCGAGATGACCTTAATCGCTACCATCCTATCTCAATTAGTAAAATTATATGATGATAATGGTGAAACCATCTACAATCAATATAAAGGTCGTTATGGAGATTATATCAAAGGAATGTACAAAGATTTTGACGCAGAAGTTGACCAAGAAGTTTTTGCCGCTTTAGTGAATGAGTATGTTAAAGATACCGATGAAAAATATATTAGCAAAGCCATATCTGATGGACTAGCAAACCAAACCGCTGCTGAATTTGCCAAAGAAGTCTATACAAACTCTGTCTTGACTGATGGCACAAAAATGTTAGCCTTAATCAATGGAGATTACAAAAATTTAAAAGAAGTTTTAGCCAATGATACAGCCTATCAAATCGCTAATGCACAACGTACTTTAATTGACAAAGAAGTTAGTGCTCCTTATAATGAAATGAATGCAGAAATTAACAATTTAATGCGTTTGTATATGGAAGGTCAAATGGAAGTTTTTAAAGACAAAAAATTCTATCCAGATGCGAATAGTACTTTACGTGTTGCTTATGGAAAGGTAAGAGGCTATTCTCCAAAAGATGCGGTTTATTATACACCTCAAACGTATTTAAGTGGTGTGATGGAAAAATACAAACCAGGTGATTATGAATTTGATGTCCCTAAAAAATTGATTGAATTATATAAAACGAAAGACTACGGTCAGTATGCAGAAAACGGAAAAATGCCTGTATGCTACCTAGCAACAAACCATATTACTGGTGGAAATTCTGGAAGCCCAGTAATCGATGCACATGGTAACCTTATCGGGCTTGCTTTTGATGGTGTTTGGGAAGGAACAATGGAAGATATATTCTACAAGCCTGAAGTTTGTATGAGTATTATGGTAGATGCCCGTTATGTTTTATTCATCATTGAAAAACTAGGTGGTGCGCAAAATTTGATTGATGAATTGACCCTTGTTCATCCTAAAAAGAAATAAATATATTTTTATATTTAGATATAAAATCCCATTCCATTACTAATAATTGGAGTGGGATTTTACTTTTTAAATAGATTGATTTATAGTATATTTGCAGTCTTATTTTTGGGATATGGCACTGAAACAAGTTCCGTATAAACTGCACCACACAGTAGTTTAGAACAAGTATTAAGTTGTCACGTTAAAATATAATTGCTTGGAAAAAGTAATTTCGGGATGTGGCGCAGTCCGGTAGCGTACTTGCATGGGGTGCAAGGGGTCGCAAGTTCAAATCTTGTCATCCCGACAAGTTTAAAACAAGGTTTATGTAATAAACCTGATAAAAGAGTCATTAATTTTTGTGGGTTGTTTACAATTCTAATAAAATTAATGACTCTTTGATTTTAATGCGTAGCATTGTTTTAAATTTCCAGCAATAGAGATGTAATTAGATTCATATTTATATAAATCTTGTCATCCCGACAATATTTAAAAGCCCTGATACTATTGGTATCAAGGCTTTTTACTATTTTTTAGCTTAAAATATATTACAAAGGAATATTCCCATGTTTTCGTTTTGGTTTATTGATATCTTTACCTTCTAACATAGCAAAAGCTTTGATTAGTTTTCGTCTGGTATTTTTAGGATAAATAACTTCATCGACAAATCCTCGTTCAACTGCACTGTATGGATTAGCAAACTTATCAGCATATTCTTGTTCTTTTTCCTTTAGTTTCTGTTCAGGATTATCAGCTGAAATGATTTCTTTTCTAAAAATAATCTCACTGGCTCCCTTTGCTCCCATTACAGCAATTTCGGCACTTGGCCATGCAAAATTCATATCAGCTCCAATATGCTTCGAATTCATTACATCATACGCTCCACCATAAGCTTTACGAGTAATCACCGTTATTCTTGGGACAGTTGCTTCACTAAAAGCATATAGTAGCTTTGCTCCATTTACAATAATTCCATTCCATTCCTGGTCTGTACCTGGTAAGAAACCTGGGACATCTTCTAACACTAATAATGGAATATTGAAACCATCACAAAAACGCACAAAACGTGCTGCTTTTTTACTCGATTCTACATCTAAAACACCGGCTAAACTCATCGGTTGATTGGCAACTATCCCAATACTTTTACCAGCTAATCGTGCAAAACCCACGACAATGTTATCTGCATAGTCTTTATGAATTTCAAAGAATGAATCATAATCAACAATCCCATCAATAACCAACTTCATATCATAAGGTTGATGGGCACTATCTGGAATGATAGATTCCAATTGTATACGTACTTCGTCTCCCAGTTTATAAGGTAATGATGGGGTCAATTCACGATTATTTTGTGGAATATAACTCAACATTTTCTTGATTGATTCTAAGGCTTTAATATCATTGGATGCCGTTAAATGCGTCACACCCGATTTACTAGCATGTGTATGTGCGCCACCTAACTCTTCTGATGTTACCGTTTCGTTGGTCACCGTTTTTACCACATTAGGACCTGTTACAAACATATAACTGGTATGTTCAACCATAATGGTAAAATCAGTCATCGCAGGTGAATAAACAGCACCACCAGCACAAGGTCCCATAATGGCAGAAATCTGAGGAACAACTCCTGATGATTGCACATTACGGTAAAAAATATCTGCATAACCACCTAGTGATCGTACACCTTCTTGAATACGCGCTCCTCCTGAATCATTTAATCCAATGACGGGAGCACCAACATTAACTGCCATATCCATAATTTTACATATTTTCTCAGCATGCGTTTCAGAAAGTGATCCACCAAAAACGGTAAAATCTTGAGCAAAAATATACACTAATCTACCGTTAATAGTTCCATAGCCCGTAACAACACCATCACCATAAAATTTTTGTTTATCCATACCGAAATCAGTAGTTCGATGTGTGACAAGAGCTCCGATTTCTTCAAATGACCCATCATCTAACAAATAGCTTACTCGTTCTCTAGCTGTTAATTGTCCTTTGGCATGTTGTTTATCTATCCGAACTTGTCCGCCTCCTAAATAGGCTTCTTGCAGTTTATCTTGGAGTTGTTTTATGTTATCTTTCATATTTTTAAGTGGTTTCTCGCAAAGGCGCTAAGGCGCTAAGCTGGTTGTTAATCATTTCATTCAGTGTTGAATCCTAGAACATAGATGTTTCATTCTAAAGTTTATTATTTGTACTTTAAATGATGTCAAAAAGTATTATTCTACTTATTAAACAAAAATTTGATTGCAGATCTAGCATCGACACACGGTGGTTTAATCACTTGCTTTTCTGAAAGATATAATTTCATTGCTAGTTTTGCAGCAATCAAAGCTTCATCATTGTATTTTTTAGTCAGAATTTCAGGTGTATAATACTTTTTGACAAAATGGGTGTCAAAATTGCCCGATTGAAAAGCTTTATGTTGACACACATATTTACCAAAAGCTAAAGTCGTTTCGATTCCTTCAACTTTATATTTATCGATTGCATCAATCATTTTGCTAATTGCTTCTTCTCTTGAACTACCATAAGTAATTAATTTTGAAAGCATTGGGTCATAATAGATGGGTACATCCATACCTTCTCTAAATCCGTCATCAACTCGTATATTCTGACCAGTTGGCGGCTTATAAACTGAAAGGCTTCCTATGCTCGGTATAAAATCATTTCTTGAATCTTCTGCATAAACACGCAACTCAATTGCATGGCCTGTAATTTTCATATCAGCTTGTTTGAACGAAAGTTCTTTTCCTTCGGCAACTTTAATTTGTTCTTCGACGAGATCTAAGCCTGTAATCCATTCTGTAACAGGATGCTCTACCTGTAACCTGGTATTCATTTCTAAAAAATAGAAATTCATTTGTGCATCTACTAAAAACTCAACAGTACCTGCACCTACATAATCACAAGATTTAGCCACATTAACAGCAGCTTCTCCCATTTTTTGACGAATTTCTGGAGTCAATATACTCGACGGAGCTTCCTCAACAACTTTTTGGTGGCGGCGTTGAATACTACATTCCCGTTCAAAAAGATGCACGACATTACCATGCGTATCGGCTAAAATCTGAATCTCTATATGGCGCGGTGACTCGATATACTTTTCTATAAATACGGCTCCATCTCCAAAAGCTGATTCAGCTTCACTAATCGCACGTTGCATTTGCTCTTCTATTTCTGATGCTTTATCAACTACACGCATCCCTTTTCCTCCACCTCCAGCAGCAGCTTTTATCAAAATAGGGAATCCAACTTCATGCGCTATTTTTACTGCTTTTTGAGGATCTGTTACCGCTTCATCAAAACCTGGTACCATCGGAATATCATACTCTTTAACAGCATCTTTTGCTGCTAATTTATTACCCATCATCTCAATTGCTTTGGGTCTAGGCCCGATAAAGATGATATTTTGGTCAGTGACTTTCTGTGCAAAAATAGCATTTTCACTTAAAAATCCATAACCAGGATGAATGGCATCAACGCCTAATTCTTTTGCTACTTCTATAATCTTATCTCCTAGTAAATAAGATTGGTTTGACGGTGGTTCACCAATACAAACCGCTTCATCTGCCATTTGAACATGAGGTGCATTTCTATCGGCTGTAGAATATACCGCAAGCGTTTTAATACCCATCTTTTTAGCCGTTTTAAAAACACGGATAGCTATCTCACCTCTATTGGCAACTAAAATTTTATTAATTTTTCTCATCATTTCTCCATTTCAATTAATAGTTCTCCTTTTTCTACAGTAGCTCCACTAACGACACTTATGGTCTTAATAGTACCATCTTTAGGTGCACTAAGAATATTCTCCATTTTCATGGCCTCTAAAACCATTAATCCATCACCTTCTTTAACTTCTTGTCCGTTTTTGACCAAAACTTCTAAAATAATTCCTGGCATGGGTGCTTTTACATTTGAATCTTTTTGTTTACCATTAATTGTCAAACCTAAATCTTTGATCAATTGGTCTAGCGCATTTTTGAGTTTAACCTCATAATGATTGCCATTTACAGCAATTTGAAAGGTCTTATCTTTAAAACTAGATTTTATGACTTCAATTTTATGCGATTTATTATTAGCTACAGCATGAAACAAATTTTCATCATTTTGAATAACATCAAAATTCTTGAGCGTGCTTTCATCCATACTATACGTATAGCTTTCATTTACTTTAATTGTATACCTATTATCCATAAAAAAGTGGTTTTATTCTGATTCGATTGATTTAAAGGCTGTCACGATTTTTTTAACTAAACTATGTCGCATGACATCCTTTTCATCTAAATGTATGATCTTAATGCCTGTAATGTGTTGCAAGGTTATTATTGCTTCTTTTAAGCCAGAAATTTGTTTTTTTGGAAGGTCTATTTGACCAGGATCTCCTGTAATAATAAATTTAGCATTTTTACCCATTCGCGTTAAAAACATCTTCATTTGGTTATGGGTTGTATTCTGTGCTTCATCTAGAATTACATAACATTCATCGAGTGTACGACCTCTCATAAAAGCAAGAGGTGCAATTTGAATGACTCCCTTTTCAATATAAGATTCTAGCTTTTCAAACGGAATCATATCTCTTAGAGCATCATATAAAGGCTGCATATAAGGATCTAATTTTTCCTTGAGGTCGCCTGGTAAGAAACCTAAATTCTCTCCTGCTTCAACGGCTGGTCTTGTCAAAATAATTTTACGTACTTCTCTGTTTTTAAGCGCATTAACAGCTATAGCTACTGCCGTATAGGTTTTGCCAGTACCAGCAGGTCCCACCGCAAAAAGCATATCATTTTTTTTCATACTATTGACCATTTCGCGCTGATGTTTGGTTCGTGCCTTTATAGTACGACCACTCACACCATGTAAAATAGTGTCTTTATCTACTTTATTTTTTTCTAAAACATCATTTCCATTTGCTACTAACAAGCGCTCAATGCTATTGGCATCCATACTATTAAAACGATGAAAATAATCGATTAACATTTGTAATCTTTTTTCAAACTCATCTAAAACCTCGGCTTCTCCATAGGCTTTTATGACAGAACCTCTTGCTACAATTTTAAGTTTGGGAAAGTGTTTTTTAATGATTTGTAGATACTTACCATTTACCCCAAATAGTTCTGAAGGGTTTACTTCAATTAATTCAATAAGTCTTTCGTTCAAATGTGTATAATATTTAGAATGTTACCTATAAAAATCTATAATTTGTGTAGTTTTGTATGCTAACAATTTGGTAAAGTTAGTAAAAAGGGAGCATATAAAACGGACTGTTTTAAAATTTATACGAATACATGTCAATCATCACTTTAACAACAGATTTTGGTTCTAAAGATTATGCCTTAGCAGCTGTTAAAGGTCGTATATTTAGCGATTTACCTTTGATCAATCTTGTAGATATAAGTCATCAAATTGCACCTCATAACATTATAGAAGCTGCCTTTATTATTAATGCATCCTATCCTAATTTTCCTAAAAATAGTATACATATCATCGGTATTTCAGCAGAACAAACAGTAGAAAACAAACATATTGTTGCCAAAATAAAGGGTCAATTTTTTATAGGAGCTGACAATGGTATTTTTTCTCTTTTAACAGAGCATAAAAAAATAGATTCTCTCATTGAAATTAAACATCCTAAATCTGATACTTCTTCTTTTCCTGTACGCGATGTTTTTGTGGATGTTGCTACAGAAATAGTAAATGGTACTCCTCTAGAAAACATTGGAAATCAAAGAACATCTGTAAAATCATGGATAAAAAATAAGCCCAATATCTCTGGTAAAGATGATTTAATAGGACATATTATTTATGTGGATCGCTTTGGTAATTTAATTACTGATATTTCTGAAACCTTTTTTAAAAAACATGTTCAAGACAAACGTTTTAGTATTATAGCTAGTAGTGCAAAAATTTCTAAAATTCATGCTAATTATGATGCTATAATTGACTTTTCTCAACCTTTAAAACAGAGACAAAAAGCTGGAAAAGCACTCGCAATCTTTAATTCACTCGATTTACTGGAAATTGCTATTTATAAAAGTGATCCTAAAAAAGGAGGAAGTGCAGCGAGCTTACTAGGTCTAGGGGTCGGTGATAGTATAAAAATAGAAATTACTTAACTTATTTAACATCTTAAAAGTAAAATCAATATGTTTACACGAATCGTAAAAATGCGTTTTAAACAAGAAAAAGTAGCTGCTTTTAAGGCACATTTTGAATCTGTGAGAGAGCGTGTAGAAAACCAGCCCGGTTGTAGTTTAGTTATTTTATATCAAGATAAAAAAGATACTAACTTATTCTTTACCTATAGTATCTGGGACAAAGATTCTGATTTAAACACTTATAGAAATTCTGATTTTTTTAAAGACGTTTGGCAAGAAACAAAGCAACTTTTTGATGGGAAACCAGAAGCTTGGAGCATCAACGAGATTCCAAGTTTAAATGCTGAAAAAAACTAATAACAAATAAGAAATGTTAGCTATTCTAAAAAAAGAATTTACTGCTTTTTTCTCGGGTCCTGTTGGGTATCTAGTTATTGGGCTTTTTTTACTTTTTAACGGATTACTCCTATGGTATTTTAAAGGAAATTGGAATATTTTTAACACTGGCTTTGCAGATATGCAAGCGTTTTTTGACAGTACACCTTGGTTGTTTATACTCTTAATTCCCGCTATTAGCATGCGTTCTTTTAGTACTGAATATACCACTGGTACAATAGAAATTTTAAAAACAAAACCTGTGATTGAATGGCAAATAGTTTTTGGAAAATTCTTTGCAGTGCTTTTCTTAATTATACTAAGTTTGACTCCTACACTTTTATATGCATTTAGCATAGCTCAATTAGCTCAACCTGCAACAGTCGATTGGGGAACAATACTGGGATCTTATTTTGGTTTGGTCGCGTTAGCAAGTGTTTTTACTTCTATTGGCTTGTTTACATCTATACATTCTAAGAATCAAATTATTGCTTTTATACTCGCTGTATTATTTAGTTTTTTACTTTATTTCGGACTTGAACAATTGATTCTTTGGGAACCAAATACTCCTAGTTTTTTTCAAAAAATAAGTCTTTTAGAACATTATAGCAGTATTAGCAAAGGTGTTTTGGACACACGAGATCTTATCTATTTTGCAAGTGTTGGTTTTGTTTTTTTATATTTCACTAAAACTAAATTAGCTTCGTGAAAAAAAACCTAAAACATAGTGTTATTGTAGTAATTGGTATATTGCTATTAAATATCGTAGCATCGTATTTTTATAGTCGATGGGATTTAACTGCTGATAAACGACACACACTAACTGAGACTTCTAAAGATCTAGTTGAAAAAATTGATACCGATATATTAATTAAAGTCTATTTAGAAGGTGATTTTCCTTTAGATTTTAAAAGATTACAACAAGCCACTAAACAACACTTAGAAGAACTAAAAGCTTTAAATGCACATATACATTATCGTTTTATAAATCCGTCGAGCATTGAAGAAGAGCTGATTCAAAATGGCATGCAACCCAGTCGTTTAACCATGGAAGAAAATGGCGTGGTATCTGAAGCGATTATTTTTCCTTGGGCTAGTATTCGTTTTAAAGATAAAGATGTTCAAATAGCATTACTAACTGAATCACAAACCGATCAAAAAAATCAGCTACAAAACTCTATTGAACATATAGAATATGCTTTTAGCGAAGGTATTCATAAACTCACTCAAAAAAAACGTAAAACAATTGCCATATTACGTGGCAATGGTGAATTAGACGATATTTATCTTTATGATTTCCTAAAGTCATTACAAGAAAAATATGATTTGGCTCCCTTTATTCTCACTAAAGAAAATGCGGCACCACAAGAAATTTTAGCAGATTTACAAAATTTTGATTTAACCGTGATTGCAAAACCAACGCAATCTTTCTCTGAAACAGAAAAACTTGTCCTTGATCAATATATCGTTAAAGGTGGTAAAAGTTTATGGCTTCTTGATTACGTATATGCTGAGATGGATAGCTTACAACAATCAGGTGCGGCTTTTGTAACCCATAGAGATTTGAATCTTACCGATTTATTATTTGCGTATGGCATACGAATAAATCATAATTTAATACAAGATTTATACAGCAGTAAAATTGCACTTGCTACTGGCAATGTGGGCAACCAAACACAGTTTCAACAATTTTTGTGGTCTTATTATCCGTTAGTAACTTCAAAATCTGATCATCCTATTACTAAAAATTTGAAAGGTGTAAATCTAAAATTTCCATCTAGTATTGATACGCTTAAGAATGCGATAACGAAGACCATCCTATTACAGAGTTCGCCGTTGAGTAAAAAAAATGGCTTACCTATTTTGGTCAATTTAGCAAGTATTGCTGACGAAGTAAAACCAGAAGAATATGCTGAAAAAGAACACGTATTTGGTGTGTTATTAGAGGGTCAGTTTGAATCTGCTTTTCAACATCGTACCAAGAGCTTTGAAACCGATTTTACACCAAAGGGCATGCCGAATAAAATGATTGTTCTATCGGATGGTGATATTATCGCGAATCAAGTTCTTAATGGGCAACCTACACGTTTAGATGTTGATAAATGGACTGGACAACAATTTGGCAATAAAGATTTCTTATTAAATGCTGTTGACTATTTATTAGATGATACTGGTTTAGTTGCCATTCGTGGAAAATCACTAGATATTAAACTCCTAAACAAAGAAAAAGTTTATGAGGAAAAAAGATTTTGGCAGTTTTTGAATATTGTGGTTCCCTTAGTACTTTTAGGTTTGTTTGGTGTGTTTTTTGGGTATTATAGGAAAAAGAAATATGCTTAATTCATAAAATTGTTTCATAGAGATACACCGAGAATACCACAACGGCACACAGAGAATACAAACAAGATAAATAGCTAAATGCTACTATATTGAATACTTCGCTTACATTCTTTCAATAACCATCGCTCCAGCTCCACCACCACCGTTACAAATGCCAGCAGCTCCTATTTTTGCATTATTTTGTTCTAATACATTATACAAAGTTATCATAATACGAGCTCCACTCATTCCCAATGGATGTCCCAAAGAAACCGCTCCACCGTTTACATTTACTTTTGCAGGATCTAATTTCATCAAGTCCATATTTACTAAGCCAACTACAGAAAAAGCCTCATTTAATTCAAAAAATTCTACATCTTCCATATTTAAACCCGCTTTATCTAATGCTTTTGGAACTGCTTTTGCGGGTGCTGTGGTAAACCATTTTGGATCTTGAGCCGCATCAGCATAACCTGTTATTTTTGCTAAAGGTTTTAGCCCTAATTCATTCGCTTTTTCTAAACTCATCATCACAACTGCTGCCGCACCATCATTTAAGGTGGAAGCGTTTGCAGCTGTTACTGTTCCATCTTTTGTAAATACGGGTCTAAGCGTTGGGATTTTTTCCATTTTCACACTTGTAAACTCTTCGTCTGTATCCACTATAATAGGTTCGCCTCTACGCTGTGGAACTTCTACAGGTACCACTTCGTTTGCAAATTTGCCTTCTGACCAAGCTTTTGCAGAACGCTTATAAGATTCCATTGCAAATGCGTCTTGACGTTCCCTTGATATCTCATATTCTGAAGCACATAAATCTGCGAATGTACCCATATGCACTTTGTTATAGACATCGGTTAAACCGTCTTTGACCATACCATCTGTCATTTTAACATCGCCCAATTTGGTGCTTTTACGAGCATTGTAATAATGAGGGATCATCGACATATTTTCCATTCCACCAGCGACAATTACTGAAGCATCTCCACATTTAATTGCTTGTGCTGCTTGCATCATTGCTTTTAAACCCGAAGCACAAACTTTATTGACTGTTGTACAGGGAACTGTTGCTGGGATTCCTGCCATAATTGAAGCTTGCCTTGCAGGAGCTTGTCCTACATTTGCTTGAATCACATTACCCATTAAAACTTCATCAACCAATTCTGGTCTTAAATTTATCTTCTCTAAAGCTGCCTTTATCGCAACTGCTCCTAATTTTGGGGCACTAACAGATGATAGACTTCCTAAAAAACTTCCTATAGGTGTACGAACCATGGATACTATTACAACTTCTGACATTATATTATTATTTTTATATTTATTGCGAATTTAATCAATTTACAGCAAATAAAGGTTGCGACTCTAAGGTTCATTTAAAAAATTGTTCACCTATTGATTCATGGCATTTGTAAATTCACTTATACTCAATCAAAATTGTAACTTCATGGAAGTAACTATACACATTAACCTACTTAAAACAAACAAGTTGAACTATAAAAATCAGTAAAAAAAACTTGGATAAACAGAAACCTACCTCTTTAGAATAGCTTCTATAACAAAAGAAGTAGGTAATTTACAAAATAGCATCTATCTTTGTAGCTTAAAATCACAAGTTGAAGTCTTTATTAAATAAACTTTTCGAAAATCATTCTTTAATCTACAAGACTGTATTATTTATACTTTCTGTAGTTGCTATCGTCTATTTATTTCCAAAAGGGAGTCAATTCAAATACCAATTTCAGAAAGGCAAGATTTGGCAATACGACGATTTTGTAGCTCCGTTTGATTTTGCTATTCAAAAATCTGACGAAGAATTAAGTGCTGAAAAGCAAGAGATTATAGATCATCAAATGTTATTTTTTACCTACAATGATGGTATTGTTTCAAAAGTTAAAGAAAACTACAAATCAAAATTTGACATCACTTTTGATAATACCTCGATACCTTCACAAGAAAAACAAAAGTTATTACGGATCTCAAAAAAATTCATAGACCAAGTATATAAATGGGGGTTAATAACTGCAAATAATAGCTATACTATAAAAGATACAGAACGATTAATTTCTCTAAAAAAAGGTAATGAGGTACGTACTATACCTTATAGTTTACTATTCGATTCTAAAAAAATAGACGAAGAACTTCTTCTGTTTTTTAAATCACAACCTAATTCATCATACAAAAAAAAGAACATTCACGTTATTCAAGCTGTTCTTAAACAGAATGTTTTCTTCGACAAGACATTTACTGATAATGCACTTCATGAAGTTCTAAATGCCCTCTTACCAACCAAAGGATTTATCCCAAAAAACAGCACCATAATCTCTCAGGGTGAAACTGTTGAAGGCAATAAATTTAGACAGTTAGAGTCTATTAAGAAAGAATATGAATCAAAAACCTGGTCTGCATCTAACTATCTGTGGCTTGTGACCGCCTATACCTTTTTAATCAGTCTCGTTCTGATCATGTTATTCTTATTTCTCAAAAAATATCGACCCGAAATTTATGAAAATAATAGTAAGTTAAGCTTTTTATTTATCAACATAGTACTGGTCATTTTACTCTCAACCTTGGTTTTAAACTTTAGCATCAACTACCTGTATGTTGTTCCTTATGTTATTTTACCATTAATAATCAAGGCCTTTTTTGATGCACGTTTGGGTTTATTTACACATGTTTTAACAATTTTATTGGTAGGTTTTATTGTACCCAACAGTTTTGAATTTGTTTTTATTCAGATTATTGCAGGTATTGTGACTATTCTAACTGTTTCTGAGCTAAATAAAAGAGCCAACTTATTCATTTCTGTAGCTCAAATAACGGGGATCTATCTACTCTCTTATTTTGCTTTTTCGATTACGCAAGAAGGAAATGTGTCAAACATCAATTGGTTAAACATAGGTCTATTTGCATTGAATGGTATGATTACAGCATCAGTTGTTATTCCTATAATTTTTACTTATGAAAAGCTTTTTGGTTTAATTTCGGATGAATCGTTACGTGAGTTTTCTGACAGCAACAATCAATTATTGCGGGAGCTCAATGAAAAAGCTCCAGGAACCTTTCAACACTCTATGCAAGTTGCTAATCTAGCCGAAGCAGCAGCTAAAGAAATAAATGCCAATGCTATTTTAGTTAGAACCGGAGCTTTGTATCACGATATTGGGAAAATGCTAAACCCCATGTATTTTACAGAAAATCAGTCTACTAGCGTCAATCCGCATGATGAATTAGGTCCTGAAGACAGTGCTCAAATCATTATCGATCATGTTATTAAAGGCATTGAATTAGCAAAGAAACACAAGCTACCTGATCGTTTAATTGATTTTATAAGAACGCATCACGGCACTAGTTTTGTCTATTATTTTTATAAGAAAGAGTTAGACATCAATCCAGATGCTATTAATATTGCCAATTTTAAATATCCTGGTCCGATTCCATTTTCAAAAGAAACCGCTATTTTGATGATTTGTGATGCTGCTGAAGCTGCTTCAAAAAGTCTAAAAGAACCGACTGCTTTGGCGATTGATAATTTAATTAATAAAATTGTTCGAGGACAAATGGACAACGGACAATTTCAAAATGCCACTATTACTTTTAAAGAAATCGAACAGGTCAAAAAAGTTGTAAAGAAAAAACTTAATAATATTTACCACGTACGAATAGAATATCCTGAGTAATAGTCAGGCTTAGCATAACAAACTACATATAGCAGAATTAGTATAAGAAGCTTAGTTTTACAAATTCAGCACATTAAGTATTTAGTATTAATCTATTAAATTTCTACTATATTGTTTTTAACAGCATACATGACCAACCCGATTCGGTTTTTTACACCTAAAACCTCAAATAAGTGCTGACGATATCCGTCAATAGTTTTTGGACTCAAAAACATCTCTTCCGCAATTTCTTTGTAGGTCTTTTCTTGACAGGCTAGTTTTATAAATGTAATTTCGTTTTCTTTGAGTTTATTAGGTTCTTTTATGTTTTCTTTGCCATTTAATGAATTCATCAAGGTTTTTGCCACTTGTTCGGTATGAAAATAACCTTGATCTACTACCGTATCTAAGGCTTTTTTTAGCAGGTCGGGTTGTATGTCTTTTAACAAATATCCTTTGGCACCATTTCGAAGCATACTCAATATTGTTCGCTCATCATCTTCCATCGATAATGCTAAAACTTTAGCTTCTGGCCTATTTTCTTTAAGCCACTTCATGGTAGCGATTCCATCCATTACAGGCATCTTAACATCTAAAAGAAATATTGCTGGTAATTCCATACCAGCTTCAAATTTATCTACCAGCTCAGCCCCATTTTTAAACGTAAATTTAACGCTATAATCCTCATAAGAATCAACTAAACTGGCAAGTGATCGTGCAAATAAGACATGATCGTCAACTATTATTACATCATTTGTTTTCATATGTCTAAATTTTTAATTTTTATAGGTGACACATGTTGTTCGCTATTAGTCATCCCCTTATGTGTCAAAATCTGACATGCTCGTTTCATAATTATACATTTTTAGTTGGATAGATTAACTTCATTTTAGTTCCTTTATCACTAGACTTGTATTCTAATATTGTATTAATTAAAGCTGCTCTACTCTTTATATTGAGTAAACCTGAACCTTTTTTTGCCTTTGATATATCAAAACCTTGCCCATTGTCATTAACATAAATTTTAAGCTTTGTAGGCAAATAATCTAATGTTACTTCAAGCTTCGTTGCTTTTGAATGTTTTATCGTATTTGAAAAGAATTCTTGTATGATTCGAAATAAGATAATCTCATCTTTTTGCAGAATAGCATATTCGGTTCCCTGAATATCAAATTTTGTCTCAATAAATTTTAATCTATTAAAACGATCAATTTCTATTTGAATGGATTCCACAATACCTAAGTTATTGATTACTTCAGCATTTAGCGTTTTAGATATAGCTCGTATCTCTTGTAAGCTATCACCTATAATTGTGCTTACTTCTTGCAGTTTATCTGCGTTTTGAACAGATTTCTGTTGTATAATATTCAGCTCTAAACGAGCTAACGACAAGAGTTGCCCAACATTATCATGTAACTCCCATGCAATATTTTTTAGCGCATTTTCACGAATCTCAATTTGAGAATGTTTTAAGGTCTCTTCAAACTCTTTTTCTTTTTCTTGTTCACGTAAGATAAATGCCACTTTCTTTTTCTGAAACAGATAAAAAAGTGTAATACTGACCCCTAACACTGTAAACAGTACAATAGAAGAAAAAATTATGACGATTTGTAAGTCATCGAACTCCATATAAAACCATAAATAAATGAAAAATACATCAAAATATTTGATGCAAATTGAATATTGAACATATATAACTTCAATTCTCTTGAAAGCCCATGTTGACTAAAAAATGTCTTACCTATCAAAAAAGGTAAAGGAATAATATTGTAGAATAATAAGCCTAAACCAATCCAAAAGATTAAATACTTTCCTACATACAAAACCTTATCAGACTGAAACATTTCTATTAAAAATAAAAAAACAACTAGTATTACAAGAATACTTCCTACTACAAAAGGATATGTTTGATTTGTGTTCCAAGATGCTGACAGCAACAAATAATTGATTAGAAAATAGGCTTCATAGATTATACCTCCAATTAGTATAAAAGCTTTTGTATTTCTATTTGCTACGTATTGGTAAAACAAGTATAGGTAAAATAATATTTCAATATTTATACCAATATTATACCACCAAACATTATACATCTGCCGAATATACAACTCATTAGCAACAACTTCAAGAACAACTGCATACCACAAGTAGTATGGCAAATATCGCAATGATGTATGTTTATATTTTTTATAATATAGTACTGCAATTATTGCAGTAATTATTAAAATATAACGGCTCATGTCTGCCAAAGATATATTCATATACAACTATTATTCTGGTTGTGGACAAAAATCTGGGCAATTAATACCTCTATTTAGTATACCACCTACTTCTTCACTTTTTTTGGTATCTGCTTCTATACTTTTTAATGTAGCAGGTTTTTCTTTTGAAGAATGTATAGGATCAAAATCAATATGCTTCATATTACTCTCAAACGTTGGTGTCAGAGCTAAGGTCAATTGTTTCTTGTCTTTAGTTTGGGCAACCATGTGAAAACGAATACCCGAAACATTAATATTATTAGCTAAAGCTGCTTTCTCTACATATGCAAAATACTCTTTTAAATTTTCAAAATCAAACCAAACTGATTGGGTTTCTTGACTTCCTAGTTTTGTCTTAATACTAGAATCAAACGATTTTTTCATAGCTGAAAACTCGGCGTTACTGATTAAATTCTTTGGTACACTCATAATAATTTAGGTTTAATTATATATCTATCAAAGGTATCTAAAAATTTACAACATAAAAATTATTTTTGTTTGATTTGATTTTACGAATATCAAAAATCTTTATACACATTTGATTATCAAGTTCTTAATGATTAGGTAAAAAAATAAACAGGAAAAGCACTTAATAAAAGGGGAAAAACCCTGTGTAAAAAAAGGGGTAATATCCTCTATGTTTTCACCTTATTTTTTACAAATATTTGTCATGAGAATACAGCGAGGTATTTCTTAGGGAGAAATTGAAAAAAAGAAAAACAAAAATTGCTATTGAAAAAACAGGTTGCCTCATACTTTAGAGGTTAAGTTATATTTTGGGGTAAAGGGTTGAATTTATTTCGACCCTTTTTAATTGTAAAAGCGGAAAAAAAACAAAAAGAAATAGGTTTTTTCCTATTGTATGAGGCTAAAATCAATTAGATATTTGCACCATTAAAAACAATAAGAAAAATTACAAACAATATAGAGTAATTATTTTGGGGGTAAGGGTTGTGAACTTTCTAATAGTGTAGCAACCCTTTTTTTATGAATTGTACTTCATATAAATACAAAAAGCCTCCTATATACAGAAAGCTTTTTTCAAAAATTAAAAATTAATTTCTTACTTAAAAGTATAGGTAAAGTCATTTTGATAGGCTTCCCATTCTTCTGCTGTTTTTAATTTTTTATAATCATCTGTTGCGAAAAGCTTTAAATACAGTTCTAATTGTTGAGGTGTTCTATATCCTTTAAGCGGTGTTAAATAATTTGCCTGTTCATCTAGAAACAAAATGGTTGGATACGCCTGTATTCTGTAATAAGCTGACAATTGATGCGATGAATTACGCGAATTAGATTTCGCTGGGTTATAACGTGGATTTGTATAGGTTTTTCCGTTAAAGTTAATAGATTCATTTCCTTCTGCATTAAACTTTACCGCATAATAGTTCTCATTTACATATTTTACCACGTTCGGATCTTGAAATGTATTCTTATCCAATAATTTACAAGGACCACACCAATTGGTATACGCATCCATCATTATTTTTTTTGGATTTACTTTTTGAGCTGCAACTGCTTCTTCAAAAGTCATCCAATTAATGGTTGCTGCTTGTGCATTAACTTTTTCATCGTTTGTTGTAAATGCAATTGTAGTAAATGCTACTAGAGCAATTAGAAATAATTTATTCATTTATTTTTTATTAGTGTTAATTCTTTTCTTTTGTCGCAAAGGATATGCCAAAATTACAAAAGCCTGAGGAAATCTCATTTCTAGTTTTTGTAACTTTAGTTACTTATATGAAATTTCACTACTTATCGACACCATGCATCATACGTTTAATCGATTTATTTAGAGCAAGAATCCCCATGCCTGCTGCAAAAGGAATAATCGTGAAAATTAAGAAGAAAGATGACCAACCACTGGTTTCTTGAATTGACTCAGAATACTCTGCAAAAATAGAGGATATTTTTCCTGCCATTCCTGTAAATACATACCAAATACCAAAGAGAAATGCTAACATTCTAGCAGGAGCCAATTTACTAACATAAGATAAACCAACTGGTGATATTGATAATTCGCCCATTGTATGTAATAAGTAAGCTAGTATTAACCACATCATGCTGATTGAAGCTGTTTCAGCTCCATTTGGAATACTACTTGCCCCTAATGCCAAAGCACCAAATCCTAAGGCTAATAAGGTAAGACCTATAAAGAATTTTTGTGCAGCTGAGAAAGTGGTTTTTTTCCAAAGTATAGAATACAATGGTGCCAACATTACAATAAAGAATGGATTTAAAATTTGAAACCAAGAAGTATCAACTAGCACCGATCCCGTAAACATGTTACCGACACTTGTTTCTGTAAAACTTTCAACTACTTCTGAAAAGTTTGCTGTAGTAATTCCTAATAGTTTGTTTAATACTCTTGTAATCACTAAATACCAAATAATTAAAAAGCTAATAGACGTTGAAATTATGGTTAAAGGATTTGTTTTCCATATTGCTTTAAATAATTTGTAGATAAATCCTGTTAGAATAATCATAGGTGTAAATGATAAGATTGTATCAATAATCTTATAAATCATACTCCAATTTCCTTCGAGCATTCTATTCGTAAAATCTTTTGCAAAAACATTTAGCGTAGTTCCAGCCTGTTCAAAACTTGCCCAGAAAAAAATTACAAAAAATGCTATTATAAAGATTACTTTCAAACGATCTCTTTCTACAATTTCAAACCTATTTAATCTTGATAAGCCCGCTATTATAAAAATAAGTAATGACAGTGTGAAAAATATTTGAGATAAATCTATAGACATACTGCCTATGGAAAATAAATTTTCAGTTAAGAAATGTGTTCCTCTAGTAATGGCGGAAAGCACACCGTCCACAATCCATGTTACGGCAAAAAAACCTCCGAAGCCAATCATTAGCATATCTTTTTGCGTAAAAGGTACATTTTTGGCTATCTCTTCTTCAGATAATTCGACTTTAGAATTCTTTCTAACTTCGGTTGCCTCTTTTCCAAAAACAGTACGAGCAAAATAGAATTGTAACAAACCAAAGAACATAAAAATACCTGCTAACCCAAATCCATAGGTCCAGCTAAAAGTTTCACCAATCCATCCCACTAATAAGGTTCCAATAAAGGCTCCAGAATTCACACCCATATAGAATATAGTATAACCTCCATCTTTTTTATCACTTCCTTCAGGGTATAGTTTTCCTACAATAGAAGACATATTGGGCTTAAACAAACCTGTTCCTAAAACAATTAGGAATAATCCTATATAAAAGACAAATTTTAAATCGATCCCTACTTGTAAATCAGATACTGCCATAGAAGCATGTCCCATAGTTATTATGGATGCTCCTACAATTACCGTTTTTACATGACCCCATTTATTGTCTGCTAACCAACCACCAAGTAGTGGTAATAAATAGACTAGCATCACATACCATCCATAAAGGTAATAAGCTTCACTTTTTTCCCAGCCCCATCCTTTATCATCTGTTTTGGCAATCAAAAACAGAATTAACAAGGCACGCATTCCATAATACGAAAAGCGTTCCCACATCTCGGTAAAAAACAGCACGAATAAACCTACTGGATGTCCTAATATTTGTTGTTGACTATTCTCGTTTGCGTAATCTGACATGGTTATGAGTTAAAAGTTAAAAGGTCAAAGTTGAAAGTTGGTTGGTATAAAAAACGCTTCTGTGAAGTTAGAAGCGTTTTATATATATAAATTCTAAGCAGTTTTTCTGTCTAATCTTTTCACATAAATCTTATCATAAAAGACTAATGTTAGGAAAGTGAAAACACCAATCCCTACAAATACCCACAAAATCTCATTAGGATGATAAGTGTCCCATAAATGCTGAGTAAAATCATTAGCATTCATTCCTATCTTATCAGACACTTGAGCTATATAATCATTTTTAGTAATTTCAGTTACCGCATCTTTTACTACATTTCCTGCATCATCAACTACCTTAAAACCAGTTTTAGTGTATGTTACAAGTTGCCCATTTTTATCCATCATATCTATTCCTTGAGCAACGGCTTCATTTTGTGCTAATGAAATTTTTGCAGACATCTTTCCATAAATACTTCCTGATATCCAACCTGCAATAACATTTCCTACAAATACAGGTAAAAAATATGTCCCCATATATAAGGCTTCTTTTCCTTTTGGAGATATTTCTGCAATATAAGCAGAAAATTTAGGGTTTGCTGTCATTTCTCCTATTGCAAAAATTACAATACCTAAAATAATAAATAAACCATCTCTAAAATAAAATGCTAAACCTATTCCAACAGAAACAATGATAAAACCAATAATCATTGCATTGATAGGTTTCCATTTAATGATAATATAAGAGATTAGTATTTGAAATATAATAATGGCAAAAGCATCAAGATTTATTAATAACTCTGGTTTAGCTACAGCTTCATCTGCATCACCAATTAATTTCGCCAATAATGGCGAAAAATCATTGATAGTACTAAATAATTTCCCTGCATCTACCCAATCTGCAATGTATTTTGGTAGCGTATAAAACAACTGGTTAAACAACGTCCAAAAACCAATCATTATCACCAATAATACCGTAAGTCTAGAATCTTGTAATGCTTCCCAAATATTTTTGAATGAATTTGTAATTGTCTCTCCTAGACCTTTTTTTACATTTTCAGTTTCACTCTTTTTTTCTTTGAACGCAAATAAAACAAATAACATATTAATAATAACAGCTACAACAGCAATATTAAATGCTATCTGCCAGTTTGATTCTCCTCTTAATTTTCCAACAATAAAAGGGCCTATCCAACCTCCAACATTAACCATCATATAAAAAATACCAAAACCCATCGATGAATTACTAGTATCAGTGTTTCTTGTTACTATAGCTGAAGCAACAGGCTTAAACATGGCCGCTCCCAATGCTAAAAAAAGAAAAACTGCAAAAAATCCCCAATAAGAATCAACATAGCCTAGAGAAAAATAACCAATAGCAAGTATGGTATATGATATAACTAAACTCTTTTTATATCCGATACTATCAGCTATTGCTCCTGTTATTATAGGTAAAAAATATAATATTCCTGTAACAATTCCAATAATTGCTCCACCTTGATCATCAGTAAAGCCTAATCCATTTACATCTTTTGAGGCAACTAAATACATTGCTAATATGGCAAACATTCCATACCAAGCAACTCTTTCAAAGAGTTCCATTACACTAGCTACCCAAAAAGGTTTATTAAAAGATTTCATTAAACCCATAAATCCTAAATTCTCATTTTCTGTACTCATAAGATGTGTATTTAAATAGATAAACCCTGCTACGTTATAACAGGGTTTATTTTGGTTATTTATTTAGTTTGTTCATTAAGTCTTAGTGAATTCCTTTCATAAATTTGTTAAGCATTGGTGACAACACTACGAGCGATACACCAGAGCCAATCATCATCCACATGATAAATGGATATAATTCAAAATCATATTTATGTAAGATGCTTTCCATCATACCTGCTAAATAGTTACCTGCTGCAAAACTTGCC
>Ga0209633_10001839_pt1 | contig 21225 bp, 21 predicted proteins | sample Cruoilmetagenom1_FD_187290 | JGI IMG/M metagenome (GOLD analysis project Ga0209633, IMG submission 187290) | Oil polluted marine microbial communities from Coal Oil Point, Santa Barbara, California, USA - Sample 1 (SPAdes) (version 2) | ecosystem: Environmental > Aquatic > Marine > Oil seeps ... | reverse complement strand
AAATAACAATTGAAAATCCACCAATTTAAAACTGATAATAATTAAGGAATTAGGTTACCAGACCTGTCAGGTTTTGAAATCTAAAAGGTCTTTGTCATGTAAAAAGCATGAGTTACAAATTCGCGCCAACAACCTTGAAAACCATTTTCTTAACGTCAGTAAAATGGTCTAAAACGAACTAGTTGAATTTGAAGAAACTATTTTCATTAATCACACACGTTTTCTACCTATAAAATAATAGATTATAGAACCTATATTTATAAAAGAAACTAAAACTATTGTCCAGAATGTTTTTTGTTTCGGACTCAATTTTTTCGATTTGTTTATTTCAACCACTCCAAGTATTAAAAAAGTAAAGGTTAAAAGTACTCCTAATAATAAAAACCAATTAGCAAAACTAGAACCATAGTATAATTTTAGAATAGCTCCAGTTATTGAAAATATTAATGAGCCAATAAAACTGATATGGATGAGCATATTATTTTTCATATATCAAGTGCTATTTAATGAATTGAATTAATGTTGGATATGACTGACTAAAATTGTCATTCTTTATTTTGATTACAGATATGATTGGAATAATGATGTTTAATAAGTACAAACCTATAAAAATATAGGCTAAGAAACTAGATGCGCCAAAATGATTTATTTTCATTAACGCAAATCCTGTACCTATTATTGATGTTATCAACGTCCAAATAATCTGAAAATTCAAAACGTTCGCACCTATGTTTTTTAGTCCAATGATTTTATCCATTTTGGTTAACCATAAAATTAGAGGTAATATAATGTTGCCTATAGGAATCGCTAAAAAAGAAAGAACAGAAAGATGAAAATGTATTAAATAAGTTTTATCACTTTGTTTACCATAATCAAGAATATCCTCAGCGTTAATTTCTAATACATCACAAATTAGGTTAAGTGTTTTTCCACGAGGCTCATTTTTATTGGTCTCAATTCTTTGAATAGTTCTCAGATTAATTTTTGCCAAATCAGCCAATTCTTCTTGAGAAAGACCCTTCATCTTTCGTGCTTCTTTAATTTTTTCACCTATTTCATTCATAATTTGTCTTTTTATAATATTTCACAAATCTAAGTCCGAAATTATACAATTGATAGCGGTTTAATTGCGACATTTCTGCCAAATAGCTGATTTTACTAGTGTAAATTGATAACAACAACTTATGCTTTTTCAAACCTAATACATTGTGCAACTAAGTATTAAGTTCCCAGACCTTTCAGTTTTTCAAAATCTAAAAGGTCTTTATCTTAAGATTCCTGCTTTCGCAGGAATTGGTTAATTCAACTTATACATAATATCATGTTCTTTCAAACTATTCAAAAGTTCTTGAGAAATCTTAACCTTATTTTTTCGGCTTGGCATCTGTACTTTTATTTTTTCAGCATTATCGTACACTACAAAATTTAAGGTTTGACTGCCTTCGTGGAATTTAATTAAATCATATAAAACAGTAATCTTGTCTTTTTCTAAATCTTTAATATTAAGCTGAATGGATAGCTTTTTCGCATAAGTATCCATAACATCATGCAACAACTGGAAACTATTAAACTGAATTCTTGGATCTCCCTTTTTTCCTGTATCTCTATTTACCCAACCTTCGCGCACAAATGCTCTTATATAAACGAAAGAATTAATCACAAAAAAATGTCTAAACTTTAAATAGTCTTCTCCAAAAATTCGAAACTCAAAACTATCGCGATAGTCTTCTACGGTAAAAATGGCCCAACCTTTACCTTGTTTACTTACACGATGTTGCACATCTGTAACAACACCTCCAAAAGTGATTTCCTTATTGACAACAGCTTCTAAATTATTAAATAAATCTATGGTTCCGTTGCAAAAGGTTTTCATCTCTGTTTTAAAATCATCTAATGGATGACCAGAAATATAAATGCCTACGACTTCTCTTTCGCGCGATAATTTTTCCATCGTTCCCCAATCTTCACAAGGTGGAACAACAGGTTCTGCAATCTGAACATCACTAGCAGCACCAAACAAACTTACTTGAGCTGAATTTTCATTTTCCTGATGCTTCGCTCCATACTTTACCGCTTTTTCTAAAAAGGTAATTCCATCACCTTCATGTGCAAAATATTGTGCTCTGTGTGTGTCTGCCCAACAATCAAAACCACCAGCATTGGCAAGTCCTTCAAAGGCTTTTTTATTGGCAGCACGTAAATCTATACGCTTTGCTAAATCAAAAATAGATTTATAATGCCCTTCTTCTTTTCTACCTTCAACAATAGTTTTAACCGCTCCATGACCAACACCTTTTATCGCTCCCATTCCAAACCGTACCGCATTGTCTTTATTTACCGAAAACTTATAATAACACTCGTTAACATCTGGACCCAAAACTGGCAATCGCATCCGTTTACATTCTTCCATAAAGAAAGTAACAGATTTAATATCATTCATGTTATTAGACAAAACCGCAGCCATATATTCTGCAGGATAATGTGCTTTTAAATAGGCCGTTTGGTAAGCAATCCAAGCATAACACGTAGAGTGCGATTTGTTAAAGGCGTAACTAGCAAAGGCTTCCCAATCCTTCCATATTTTTTCGAGTTTGTCTTTATCTAAACCTTTCGCTCCAGCTTGCTCAATAAACTTTGGTTTCATTTTATCTAAAACCGCAATTTGCTTTTTACCCATGGCTTTTCTCAAAACATCAGCTTCACCTTTGGTAAAATCTGCTAACTTCTGAGACAGCAACATTACTTGCTCTTGGTACACCGTAATTCCGTAGGTTTCTTTTAGGTATTCTTCCATTTCTGGTAAATCATACACAATCTCTTCGTCACCATGTTTACGCGCAATGAAACTTGGAATATATTCCATTGGACCAGGACGATACAAGGCATTCATGGCAATTAAATCATCAAAAACCGTAGGTTTAAGATTCTTCATGTGCTTTTGCATGCCTGGCGATTCATACTGAAACACACCAACGGTTTCTCCTTTCTGAAACAACTCATACGTTTTCTCGTCATCTAAAGGGAAATTCTCAGGATCGAGCAAAATATCATGCTTTGCTTTTACGATTTTTACCGTGTCTTTAATTAAAGTCAAGGTTTTTAATCCCAAGAAATCCATTTTTAATAAACCTGCATCTTCTACTACAGAGTTATCAAATTGTGTGACATATAAGTCGGAATCCTTTGCTAAAGCAACTGGCACATAGTTGGTAATATCACCTGGTGTAATAATAACTCCACAAGCGTGAATTCCTGTATTACGAACTGAACCTTCTAATATTCTAGCTTGGTTTACAGTTTCGGCTTGTAAATCTTCACCATCAGAAATATTAAGTAATTCATTAATTTTCTCTAAATCTTCAGCTCTAAACTTCTTCGCCAATTCTTTTTCAGACAGTCCAAATATCTTTCCGAGTTTAGACATTAACGGAATTAACTTCGCAATATGATCGGCTTCGTTTAATGGTAAATCTAAAACTCTGGCAGTATCTCTAATCGATGATTTTGCAGCCATTGTTCCGTAAGTAATAATTTGTGCTACTTGATTGGAACCGTATTTATCTATTACATATTGCATCACTCGACCGCGACCTTCATCATCAAAATCAATATCAATATCTGGCATACTCACACGATCTGGATTTAAGAAACGCTCAAAAAGTAAGTCGTACTTAATAGGATCGATATTGGTAATCCATAAGCAATACGCAACCACAGAACCAGCCGCAGATCCACGACCAGGACCAACAGAAACATCCATCTTTCTGGCTTCGCGAATAAAATCTTCTACAATTAAGAAGTAACCAGGATATCCAGTCTTCTCAATAACACTTAACTCAAAATCGAGACGTTCTTTTATTTCTGGTGTAATGTCTCCATAACGTTTCTCTGCGCCTTTAAAAGTTAAGTGTTTTAAAAACGCATTTTCTCCTCGTTTGCCCTTATCCGCTATATCTGCTGCATCCTTAAATTCTTCGGGAATATCAAAAACTGGTAATAGTACACTTTGCGCTAATTCATAAGACTCAACCTTATCGACAACCTCTTGAATATTCACAATAGATTCTGGCACATCTCTAAAAAGTGCCTTCATCTCTTCAGAAGACTTAAAATAGTATTCTTGATTTGGTAAACCGTAGCGATAACCACGACCACGACCAATTGGTGTCGCTTGCTTTTCACCATCTTTTACACAGAGTAAAATATCGTGTGCATTGGCATTTTCTTGATCTACATAATAGGTGTTATTTGTAGCAACCAATTTTACATCATGCTTTTGTGCGAATTGAATCAGAACAGGATTCACACGATTTTCATCTTCTTGGTTATGGCGCATTAACTCAATATACAAATCGTCTTGAAACGTTTCTTTCCACCACAACAACGATTCTTCTGCTTGATTTTCACCAACATTTAAAACCTTACTTGGCACTTCGCCATAAAGATTTCCTGTTAAGCAAATCAGGTCTTTTTTGTATTGCTCAATCAGTTTTTTATCGATTCTAGGCACATAATAAAACCCATCTGTAAATGCTGCAGACGATAATTTGGCGAGATTATGATACCCTTTTTTATTTTTAGCCATTAAGACTATTTGGTAACCATTATCTTTTCGTGTTTTATCTGCATGATTTTCACATACAAAAAACTCACATCCAATTATAGGTTTTATTATTTTTCCCTTCTTTTCTAGTCCAGCTTCCTCCGCTTGTTCGTGTTGTGATTTTACACCTTTATTATGATTAGAAACAGCACTCACAAAGTGAAACGCTCCCATCATATTTCCATGATCGGTCAATGCGACGGCTGGCATTCCTTCTTTGGCAGCTGCAGCCACTAAATCTTTAATACTTATAGTAGATTGAAGAATAGAAAATTGCGAATGGTTATGCAAATGCACAAAATCAGCATCTGCTAATTGTGCTGCTGCTTCTATATTGGTTGTTGTTGGGACAGATTCGGCTTGCTCTTTCTGAAGACGTGCATTGATTTTCGCACTTTCCTTCTTAAGATTAATATGCTTTAAACCGATAAGCTGAACTTCAGCAGGATTTTCTTGAGTGAATTTTTCAAAATAATCTGGTTGAACATCTAACTGTTCTTTGGTATATTGTTTTCGTCTTATTAATTCTAAAAAGCAACGTGTGGTTGCTTCAACATCTGCTGTAGCATTGTGTGCCTCACCAAAAGGCTTATTGAATAAATATTGATGTAACTCGGTTAAAGTTGGTAGTTTAAATTTTCCATAACGTCCGCCTGGTAATTGACATAAACTTGCGGTATGCTCTGTACAGGTATCTAAAACAGGAAGTTCTTGAAGTTGATTTGCAACATCACCTCGAACAAATTCTGCTCCCATAATATTTAAATCGAACTTTACATTTTGCCCAACGACGAATTTAGTTTTTGATAACGCTATGTTGAATTTCTCTAATACCTCAGAAAGTGAAATTCCTTGTTCTTGGGCTAATTCGGTTGAAATACCATGGATTTTTTCAGCATCATACGGAATATTGAAGCCTTCTGGTTGTACCAAATAATCTTCGTGCTCAATACAATTTCCCATTTCATCATGCAGTTGCCATGCAATCTGGATACATCTTGGCCAATTATCTGTATCTGTAATTGGTGCATCCCAACGCTTTGGTAATCCTGTGGTTTCGGTATCGAATATTAAGTACATCTTGTTATTTAGTTGTTTGTTGTTGAGATGTTTTTCTCGCGAAGACGCAAAGTGGAAAAACTGTTATTCTAAACTTTTCTGAAATTCTTAAATACTCCGTAATGTCATGTTGAGCGCAGTCGAAGCAATTCAAAATAAGAACTTTAAAAGCTCTTCGTCCCGATAACTATCGGGAGTGCTCAGAGTGACAGTATGTTAAATTTAAACTTATGAAAAAGTTAGCTTATAAAATTACGTAGAATTTGCACTTTTTAGAAATGAAGTTATAAACAATTGTAAACAAAAAAAGCGCTACCATTAAGTAACGCTTTCGTATTATTTTTCTTTAATTTCTAGGCTTGCAAATAATCTGGCACACCATTACCATCTGTATCTACAGCATCATCAGGATTTCCATCTCCATTTGGATCTGCGTTTTCATTTATAGTTAATATGCCATCTCCATCATCGTCATTATCTAAATAATCATAATCTCCATCACCATCTGCATCAGCTGGATCTCCGCTTGCTTCTACAGCTTCGTATTGTGTTAATATACCATCTCCATCATCATCGTTGTCTAAATAGTTAAAAACACCATCACCATCTGAATCATCTCCTGGATCGTCTAAATTACCATCTGGATCACCATTAAAATTCTCAAAAACATTAGGCACGCCATCATTATCATCATCTGCACAATCTAAACCATCAATTTTAGTCTGGATACTCCCTTCTTCATCACCACAAATATCTATCTGCTCTTGCAAATAAAATACGTATTGAGCACACTTTTCGTCAAAATTACCAATTGTTGCGTTAGAATATTGCGAATGTGCTTCAGTTACATTAGCTGTAGCTTGCTCGCAAGTCATTTCACAACTAATTATTTCATCTATTATAGCTTGAATAGCTCCATCTACATCACCACAATAGCTTTGTTGGGTGTTTAATGCGTCTATATAATTGTTACAAGCTGCTTCAAAATCTGCTTTAATAATAAACTCCAAACTTGGGGACGTTGCAGCTTCGTATGCAAATAATGCGTCACCTACAGCTATTACTACATCTGGACAAGTTATTGGATCAATAGGAAAGTTTCCTGAAATCAATGGTACTTTATAAAAAATACCATTGGTAAATCCTACTGAATTATATCCTGTGGGAAAACCGTCTGAATTTATTCCTGTAGCATCAAAAGCTAAAAATCGAAATGTGCCTGTAAAAGTTCTATTTATGAAATCTATTTCTTCAATAATAATTTCTCCTAATTCAGGATAGATAGAAACATCTTCATGTGGTCTGTTATTTGTTGAAAATATTGTTCCGAATCCATCAACATATTCAGCTTCAATGGTATTAACATCTCCAACAATAAAAGTGTTTTCAGTAACAGACGGCACTCTAAGCATTACCGTTTCACCATTATTAATTCCTGTAATAGTTAAAAATCCATTGTCTGCAATACTTGCTGAAAAAGCTTTCGCTCTCCAAAGTGCGTTTTCGCGATCACCTTGAAAAGCAGGTGAATTAAACTGTACTTCATCACCACAACTAAACACGGTTAGAAAAACAAGAGATAAGAGGATTAATTTTTTCATCTTTATAAAAGGGTCTTTTATCTTTGCCTCAAATATAACGAAACAAGAATATCAAATGTATAATATTTTTTATTATTGGCGAAGTCTTGATATTTTCTTTTCGCTAAAACGCAATAAAACACTGTAAGAACTTACCTTACCTTTTCTTTTTAACAGAAAACAATATAAATTTGACCAATAATTATTCAGTCTGTTTCAAAAATAATTTTATCTAAACAAAGTTCTTTGCTCTTTTGGCTAAAAACAAAAAAGTTAAGATAGGTTCTAAATTAAAAAAATATAGTATATTTGCGCCCTCATTAATAACAGAGGTCGAGAACCTCACTAATTAATTATTATGCCTGTAAAAATTAGATTACAAAGACACGGTAAAAAAGGAAAACCTTATTACTGGATCGTAGCAGCGGATTCACGCTCTAAAAGAGATGGTAAATACCTTGAGAAATTAGGAGCTTACAATCCAAACACAAATCCTGCAACTATAGAATTAGATGTTAACGGAGCTGTGCAATGGTTACAAAATGGTGCGCAACCAACAGACACTGCAAAAGCAATTTTATCTTATAAAGGTGCTATGCTAAAACATCATTTAGCTGGTGGAGTTAGAAAAGGAGCATTAACTGAAGAACAAGCAGAAACAAAATTCAACGCTTGGTTAGATGAAAAAACAGCTAAAGTTGAAGCAAAAGCTGATGGCTTATCTAAAGTAGATGCTGAAGCAAAAGCGAAAGCATTAGAAGCTGAAAAAGCTGTAAACGAAGCACGTATTGCTGCGGCAGCACCAGTTGTTGAAGAAGAAGTAGCAGAAAATGTTGCAACTGAAGAAACAGCAGCTTCAAACGAAGAGGAATAGAAAAATTATTTTTTATACTTTTAAACTCCGATATAACCTATCGGAGTTTTTTTATTTCATAAAATCACTAACACCTTATTATACTCTAATTAGATCCTGAAATGAATTCAGGATGACAAATTTAAATTTGCAATGAAAAAAGAAGATTGCTTTTATTTAGGGAAAATTGTAAAAAAATACAGCTTTAAAGGCGAACTGTTAGCAAAACTAGATACAGACGAACCTGATCTATATGATAATCTAGATGCTATTTTTATTAACCTAAGAGGAAATTTAATTCCTTTCTTTGTTCAATCTTCCCAATTGCATAAATCAGAATTATTGCGTTTAAAATTTGAGGATGTCGATACTGAAGCTGATGCAGACGCCTTAATGAAAACCGATTTGTATTTACCTTTAGATTTATTACCAAAGCTTGAAGGAAATAAATTCTACTTTCATGAAGTGATAGGTTTTACGGTTAACGATGAGAATTTTGGTGAAGTCGGTACTCTGAAAAGCATCAATGACTCTACTGCACAATCTCTATTTGAAATTGATAGAGATGGTATTGAAATTTTAATTCCTATGAATGATGAGTTTATGGTTAAAGTAGATAGAAAAAATAAAACTATTCTATTAAATACTCCTGAAGGTCTTATAGATTTGTATCTTGAGTAAATCTGTCATTCAGAGCATTCCGAATATATTCGGAGTCTAAGAATCTCAAAAATGAGATTGCCATACTTCGACTACGCTCAGCACAGGCTTAAACTTCGTCCTCGCAATGACACTTAACATATGAAAAAGCCATTCAAGTTCAAACAATTTACAGTCAACCAAGACCGTTGTGCCATGAAAATTGGTACTGATGGTGTTTTACTTGGATCTTGGGCTTCTGTAGAACATAATCCATTTTCAATTTTAGATATTGGCTCAGGCACAGGAATACTTTCTTTAATGTTGGCTCAAAGAAGTCAAGCACAAACTATTGAAGCTATTGAAATTGATGATGATGCTTTTGAGCAATGTGCAGAAAATTTTGAAAACTCACCTTGGGCAGATCGTTTATTTTGTTTTCATGCTTCATTATTAGAGTATGTTGAAGCTGTTGATGATAAATTCGATTTAATTATTTGTAATCCTCCTTTTTATTTTGAAGATTATAAGACTAATAATAAGTCTCGTGATTTAGCAAGATTTAATGATGCTATGCCTTTTAAACATCTTATTTATGCTGTTGCTAATTTACTTTCAGATAATGGTGTTTTTTCTATTGTAATTCCCTTTAAAAAAGAAACATTTTTTATTGAATTAGCATCTATTATTGGGCTAAAACTTAATCGCTCACTTCATGTTAAAGGCAATCCAGGCGTAGAAATTAAGCGTAGTTTATTAGAGTTTTCGTTCAATGAAACTAAAATTCCGATAGCTATCGGAACAGAATTAATCATTGAAATTGATCGTCATCAATACACAGAAGATTATATTCATCTGACCAAAGATTTTTATTTGAAAATGTAAATTCGTAGTTGGGCAATGAAAACGTTTTCGTTATCTTTGGCATTCAATAATATATCACAATATGACTTGAGCGAAAGTGACAGCATTTAAGGATTTTAAAACATTAAACAAATACAGATGAAGCCAGATTTATTCGAAGCGCCAGATTATTATAACCTTGATGAATTACTTACTGAAGAACACAAATTAGTGCGTAATGCAGCGAGAGAATGGGTAAAGCGCGATGTATCTCCAATTATAGAAGAGTATGCTCAAAAAGCAGAATTCCCAACGCAAATCGTTAAAGGATTAGCAGAGATTGGAGCTTTTGGGCCTTACATTCCTGAAGAATATGGAGGAGCAGGATTAGACCAGATTTCTTATGGTTTAATAATGCAAGAAATTGAACGTGGTGATTCTGGTGTACGCAGTACAGCATCTGTGCAATCGTCATTAGTAATGTATCCGATTTGGAAATATGGTAACGAAGAACAACGTCAAAAATATTTACCAAAATTAGCTTCTGGTGAATGGATTGGCTCTTTTGGATTAACAGAACCCGATCATGGTTCTAATCCTGGAGGTATGGTTACCAACTTTAAAGATATGGGAGATCATTACCTCTTAAATGGTGCTAAAATGTGGATTTCTAATTCCCCATTTTGTAATGTTGCAGTGGTTTGGGCTAAAGATGAAAGTGGTCGCATTCACGGACTTATTGTAGAACGCGGTATGGAAGGTTTTTCTACACCAGAAACGCATAACAAATGGTCACTTAGAGCTTCTGCTACTGGTGAGCTTATTTTTGATAACGTAAAAGTGCCAAAAGAAAACTTATTACCAAATAAATCTGGATTAGGCGCACCTTTAGGTTGTTTAGATTCTGCTCGTTTTGGTATTGCTTGGGGAGCAATTGGTGCTGCTATGGACTGTTACGATACAGCTTTACGTTATAGTAAAGAACGTATGCAATTTGGTAAGCCAATTGGGCAGTTTCAATTACAACAAAAGAAATTAGCTGAGATGATTACGGAAATCACAAAGGCACAATTATTAGCTTGGAGGCTTGGTGTGATGCGAGAAGCTGGTACAGCAACCTCAGCACAAATCTCAATGGCAAAACGTAATAATGTAGATATGGCAATTAACATTGCACGCGAAGCAAGACAAATGCTTGGTGGTATGGGAATATCTGGAGAATACTCAATAATGAGACATTCTATGAACCTTGAGAGCGTAATTACTTATGAAGGTACTCATGATATTCATTTACTTATTACAGGATTAGATATTACAGGATTAAACGCCTTCAAATAAAGCCTCAGGCTTATTTAATTATTTCACTCAGACGTAATTGATGTGGAAATGGAATTTGTAAAAATGCTTCTCTTCCGATAGCTATTGGAATGAGAGGCATTTTTTGTTTACATTTACTTTATGTCTTCAAAAAACAGATTAGATCGCGCTTATAAAAATGCCAAACGCATCGCATTTAATGATTCCTCTAAATTTATACTCTTTAGCGATTGCCATAGAGGAGATAATAGTTTTGCAGACGATTTTGCTAATAATCGTAATATCTACTTCCATGCGCTAAAGCATTACTATAACGAGGGTTTTCAATATTGCGAACTTGGTGATGGAGATGAACTTTGGGAAAATTTATCGTTTGAATCCATTCTAAGCGCACACAAAAATGTGTATATGCTCATGAAACAGTTTCATGATAACCAACGACTGCACATGATTTGGGGAAATCATGATATGGTGTATCGAGATCCAGATTATGTTGAAAAACACTTATCAACTTATTTTGATCCAAAAACTGGTGAAGATGTTGAATTGTTTTGTAACATTAAATATCATGAAGGGATTGTTTTACAACATTCTGAAACTAAGCAAGAATTATTTTTAACGCATGGCCATCAAGCAGATTGGTGGAACTATACATTTTGGAAATGGAGTCGATTTTTAGTGAGAATACTTTGGAAACCACTAAATGTTATGGGAATTGCAGATCCTACAAGTCCTGCGAAAAACTACAAAGAACTCATTAAATTAGAACGCAGAACTAAAAAATGGATTACCGAGAATAACAATTTAATTACTGTTGTTGGTCATACACATAGACCTCGTTTTCCTGAACCTGGAGATATTGCCTTTTTTAACGATGGAAGCTGTGTGCATCCAAGAAGTATTACTGGTCTAGAAATTGAAAACGGAGCAATTTCTTTAATTAAATGGCAAATTGTAACTACTGAAGATGGAACTTTAAAGATTGATAGATTTTTATTGGAAGGACCGACTCGGTTGATTGATTATAAGACTGATTGATTTGTTAGTGGAAAACGCCAGCAAAGGTTAATTAAAGTGTCATTGCGAAAATTGATGTACGAGTAACATGGCAACCTGTTTATCAATACCAAATTTTATCCGTTCATTTTGCCTTGATGCAAAACGAACCAAAAAATCAAAACGATTTGTTTGGAAATTGCAAAGCACCATTCGCCAATACATTAATATTCTAAGTATTTATTTGAATAATTATTTTCAATCCTTGATTTGGTTCACGATAATATTTCCTGCTCATTATTTCTGAAAATCGTTGTTTCCGACTTTGTCGGAATAAGGTTGTTGAGTTTTAACTTTTTTCGTTCCTCAACCATTGTTGATATTTCCCTCCAACAACTCGAAATGAGTATTCAAAAATCTACTTACAAAAAACTGTGTCAACAAAAATCAAAATGAAATACGTAATTCACGTGATTTTAAAACTAAATAAGATTCCTGCCTTCACAGGAATTTGATTAAGACTCTGGTGCCAACTCAATTTCCAAACCTTCCATTTCTGGTGTCATTTGAATTTGGCAACCTAAACGAGAATTATCTTTTACATTGAACGCTTCGGAAAGCATTGCTTCTTCATCGTCTTGCATTTCTGGCAATTCGGTTTCACTCAATACATAACATTGACAAGAGGCACACATTGCCATACCTCCGCAAATACCAATAGTTCCTTCTGGAGCGAGTTCATAAGAACGAACAACTTCCATTAAGTTCATTGCCATATCTGTTGGAGCTTCAATTTGATGCTTTACTCTGTCTCTATCTATGATAGTAATATTTATATCAGGGTTTTCCAATTAATCTATAGCTTTTACAACGGCTTTAGGTGCTTCTTTTCTTGTGCCATCAAATCCATTTACACCAGAAACTGTAGTATATTTTAAAACATATCGTTTTCCTGGATTGAGAATTTTATAAGCGGCTTGACACATTAATGTTGCTTCATGAAAACCACAAAGAATCAGTTTTAATTTTCCTGGATAGGTATTCACATCGCCAATCGCAAAAATACCTGGAATGTTAGTTTGATAATCTAATGCATTATCAACCTTAATCGCATTTTTTTCTATCTCAAGTCCCCAATTTGCAATAGGTCCTAACTTAGGCGACAAACCAAATAATGGAATGAAATGATCCGTTTCCACTATAATTGGTTCTTCATCTTTCTTGGTCACTTCTACACTTTCAACTTTTCCATTACCATTAATCGCTGTAATTTCTGCTGGTGTGATTAAATTTATTTTCCCTTTATTCTTTAATTCTTGTACTTTCTCTACAGAATCTAAATGGCCTCTAAATTCATTTCGTCTATGAATTAAAGTCACACTTTCTGCTATATCACTTAAAAAAATACTCCAATCTAAAGCAGAATCTCCACCACCTGCAATCACAACTTTTTTATCACGATATAATTCGGGTTCTTTAATAATATACTCTACTCCTTTATCTTCAAAATCAGTAATATTATGAATTAAAGGTTTACGAGGTTCAAAACTTCCTAATCCTCCTGCAATAGCTACAATAGGTGCTTGGTGTTTTGTTCCTTTATTAGTGATAACGATAAAACTTCCGTCGTCTTGTTTTTCTATGGTTTCTGCGCGTTCTCCTAAAGTAAAACCTGGTTCAAACTGTTTGCATTGCTCCATCAACTTATCCGTTAAATCACCTGCTAAAATCTCTGGATAAGCGGGAATATCATAAATAGGTTTTTTAGGATAGAGCTCTGTACATTGTCCACCTGGTTGCGGTAAAGCATCTATTAAATGGCATTTTAATTTTAAAAGTCCTGCTTCAAAAACTGTAAATAGTCCTGTTGGACCTGCACCAATTATAAGTATATCTGTTGTAATCATAATAATGCCCACGAAAGTGGGTAACTCTTTTATATTCCTACCAAGGTTAAAATTACTGACTTTTACTTGCTCTTTTAAAATTAAAACCTACAAGGTTTTAGAAACCTCGCAGGTTGTCAAATTCATCATTTTCAGCAAAAAACCTTATAGGTTGTTTTCAATTCAACTTTCTATTTAATACCAAATAAACTTCAAAATTATGATGGTATACGACAAAATTACTAATCTCTTTTAATTCAGAATGTGATAAATGTCACATTACTTTTCTACATTAATAACGCCTTCTATTTGCGGAGCATACTTTTTAATCGTCATTTCTACACCAGATTTTAAAGTCATCTGATTAACGCTACAAGACGTACAAGCACCTTCTAGTTGCACTTTTACAAACTTACCATCTTCAATAGACAACAAAGCTATATCTCCTCCATCACTCTGTAGAAAAGGACGAATTTCATCTAATGCTTTTTCTACGTTTAATCTAAGTTCTTCTGAGCTCATCTTACTTTTTATTTTCCTCACCCTAACCCTCTCCTAGGGTGAGGGAATTGATGGGTTATTATTTTTTAATTGCAGAGCAACCTGCCATTGTTGTAATTTTTATTGCTTCGGTAGCTGGTAAAGCTTCATTTCTATCGACCACTTGTTGCACAACTTCGCGAGTTATGGCTTCAAACGCTTCTTCAATTGGAGTTGCGGTTTGCAATGCTGCTGGTCTTCCCATATCACCTGCTTCTCTTATGCTTTGTACTATTGGTATTTCGCCTAAAAATGGTACTTTTAAATCTTCAGCTAAATGCTTTGCACCTTCTTTTCCAAATATATAATATTTATTATCAGGAAGCTCTGCTGGAGTAAAGTAAGCCATGTTTTCAATAATGCCTAAAACAGGTACATTGATACTATCTTGCTGAAACATGGCAACTCCTTTTTTAGCATCTGCTAATGCCACATTTTGAGGTGTACTTACCACAACAGCTCCTGTAATAGGTAAGGCTTGCATAATGCTTAAATGGATATCTCCAGTTCCTGGAGGTAAATCGAGTAACATAAAGTCTAATTCTCCCCAAGCCGCATCAAATATCATTTGGTTTAATGCTTTAGAAGCCATTGGTCCTCTCCAAATTACAGCCTGATCCGGTTTTGTAAAAAAGCCTATAGATAATACTTTAACTCCGTAATTTTCTACAGGTTTCATTTTAGATTTTCCATCTACATTTACAGATAGTGGTCTTTCATTAGCCACATCAAACATTATTGGAATTGATGGTCCGTAAATATCCGCATCTAAAACACCGACTTTAAATCCCATCTTGGCTAAAGTGACTGCCAAATTTGCTGTTACAGTAGATTTACCTACTCCACCTTTTCCAGAAGCTACGGCAACGATATTTTGAATACCAGGAATTGTTTTTCCTTTAATCTCGTTTTTTGGTGGTGTTGCAGGTGCATCAACTTTAATATTGACTTTTATTTTTGCCTTTTCATAAACTTCTTTATGAATGATTTGTAATATTTCTACTTCGGTCTTTTTACGTGCTTGAAGTGTTGGGTTTTTTATGGTAATATTTACAATCACTTCATCTGCAAAAGTAATGACGTTGGTTACCGCTCCACTATCTACCATGTTTTCTCCTTCGCCAGGAGCAGTTATGGTTTTAAGTGCGTTGAGTATGTCTTGTTTGTTTAGTTTCATATTTTAAAAAGACTCAAGATTATAGAGACTAGAATATAGGCTCAAATTTTTCTTATTAAGATTAATTCTAAATGCAAAGATACTGCGAAAAGTTTAGATTTTGAAGTCTTAAATTGAATTGTAAAATAGGCGAATTTTGAAATTGGTTAAGCATCACAAACTAGTTATTTTAATTCCTTTGCAGGATCCCAATAAACAGACCCTAAATTCTGAATCTGATTCTCTATAACTTTAATGCCTTCACTTTCTAAAAGTTGTTGCATTAAGTTAGTGCCTTCAAAATGATGCTTGCCTGTTAAGAGTCCTTTTCTGTTCACAACTCTGTGGGCAGGCACATCTTTACTATGAGAACCATTCATGGCATAACCTACAATTCTGGCGCTTTTACCTGCTCCTAAGTATTTGGCAATAGCTCCATAACTGGTAACTCTGCCGTAAGGAATTTGTTTTGCTACGTTGTAAACTTTTTCAAAAAAACCAAGAGTCTCTGGTTTCATATTACCACGCTTTTAAAATATTGATAAATGTTATTAAAGCTACAATTCCGGTGACACTACCTATAATATAATTCATATTTTTTTGCGAAGTAAACGCCTTGTCTTTTATCTTATCAAAAAAGAAGATATAGAAATAAAGTACTACAAATGTACCTGTTGCAGCACCTGTAACATAAGTAACAATACTTAATTTTTCAAAATCCATCCATTTAAAAGACACCAAAGTAATAACCATATAAGCTTGGTAAGGAATAGGAAATACGTTAAGCGCAGACAATAACATACCATGTAGTAACCTGCCATGTTTACTTGTTATTTCGGCTTCTGGTTTTGATTCTTTCTCTTTAGAAGCCAAGACTAAAAAATATATAGTAATAAGCACAAATATGACGAAAGCTACACGTTTAAGAATTTCTACAATATCTTGATGATTGGTTAAATATCTCGCAAAAATTGCAGCAATATACGTTTGAACAAACACAATAATACTGACTCCTGTAGAAAACATTATGCCGCGTCCTGCTCCTTCTTTTAAGCTAATTCTCGCAGCCGTCATGTTTAGCATACCTGGAGGAATAACTCCGAGAATTGCGACTAAAAGACCAAGAAAGAAAATAACGGTAATACTCAAATTTTAATTTATTTTGAACCTAATATACGTAATTGCTTTGTCTTTCTCTAAATACTGATTTTCATAAAACGTTTGAATTTCAGTAACTTCTTCTGGACTGCCTTCTAATTTATACACATTGTGATTGGCATAAAGCACTTCATGACCAGAACCATGTAACAAACCAAGCGTGTAACCATGCATAAATTCGCTGTCTGTTTTTAGATGCATTAGGCCTTCTGGTTTTAATACTTTTTTGTAACGCTCTAAAAACTGCAGATTCGTCATACGATGCTTTGTACGTTGATATTTTATCTGTGGATCTGGGAAAGTTATCCAAATCTCATCGACTTCATTTTCTGCAAAAATATGATCTATTAGTTCAATTTGAGTTCTTATAAATGCTGCATTGGGAATATCTTCTTCAATTGCCGTTTTAGCACCACGCCAAAAACGTGCTCCTTTAATATCTATTCCAATAAAATTTCTGTTTGGATAACGTTGTGCTAAACCAACCGTATATTCTCCTTTGCCACAACCCAATTCTAAAACTAAAGGATTATCGTTTTTAAAAACTTCCGATTTCCATTTACCTTTAAATTTATAAGTCGCATCAACCAATTCTTCTCGTGTTGGCTGAAACACATTATGAAAGGTTTCATTTTCTCTAAAGCGTTTCTGTTTATTTTTACTTCCCACTTATCTTAATATTTCTAATAATTTGGTAAAATTAAACAAACATTTTAGGTTTATCTTTGTTTATTAAAGACATCTCTAAAATAATATAGATACTGAAACAAGTTCAGCATAAAAAACGAATTTTAGTTGCTCCATTAAATTGGGGTTTGGGACATGCTACTCGATGCATTCCTATAATAAACGAACTGATTCATCATAATTTTGAACCCAAAATTGCTAGTGATGGTAAAGCGCTTCAACTATTACAAAAAGAATTTCCAAATCTTGAAATCTTTGAATTGCCTTCTTATAATATTACTTATTCTAAAAATCCAAAAAACATTAAGCTTAAACTTTTAAAAGATGCTCCTCATATTCTAAAAACAATTAAGAAAGAAAAGAAGATCGTTGACAAATTAGTTAAAGCAAATGCTATTTCTGGCATTATTTCAGATAATCGTTTTGGTGTTAGGCATAAAAATGTGCCTTCAGTATTTATAACACATCAATTACTAGTTTTAAGCGGAAGCACAACATGGCTGAGTAGTAAAATGCATCAAAAAATCATTTCAAAATTTGATGAATGTTGGATTCCAGATTCTAAAGGCAAAAAAAATTTTAGTGGTATTTTAGGTCATGTTGAAAAATTTAATTCAACTTTAAAATATTTAGGACCTTTATCTCGATTTGAAAAACAAGATTTAAAAACGAAATATCAACTTCTGGTTATACTTTCTGGCCCAGAACCTCAACGTACTTTTTTGGAAGAAAAATTATTCTCTGAATTAAAATCTTACGAAGGAAATATCTGTTTAATTAAAGGTGTTATTGAATCTGAGCAAACTAAAGTTGAGCATAAAAATATGACCATTTATAATTATATGACGAGTGCAGAACTTCAAACCACACTAAGCGAAAGCGATATTGTGCTATGTAGATCTGGTTATACTTCAATTATGGATTTGGCTAAACTTGAAAAGAAATCTTTTTTTATTCCTACTCCAGGGCAATTTGAACAAGAATACTTGGCAAAAAAACTAAAAGAGGAAAGGATTGTTCCTAGTTGCAATCAAAATGAATTTACTATAGAGCATTTATCTCAGGTTGAAGATTACAATGGTTTTAAGTTTGAAGAATTTCAAGAAAACTATGATGAATTATTTAGACTTTTCTAGTGTAAAAGAGAACTCACTACCAACACCCAATTCACTTTCGACATATATTTTTTCTTCGTGTGCTTCAATAATATGTTTCACAATAGACAATCCTAAACCAGAACCTCCTTCTTTACGAGAACCACTTCTATCTACACGATAAAAACGCTCAAACAAGCGTTGAAGATTTGCTTTGGCAATGCCTTCTCCGTTATCTCTAACTCGTATGATGGCTTTATTTTTTATAAGGTTCTCAATACTCACTTCTGTAGTACCTTTTTCTCTTCCGTATTTAATAGAGTTAACAATAAGGTTGGTAAGAACCTGCTGAATACGTTCTTTATCTGCATAAACCATAACAGGTTTAGAGTAATCAATATCAAAAATTAAGGTAATGTGTTTTTTAGCAGCTTTCATTTCAAAAAGATCAAACGCATTCTGCACTAATTTAATTACATCAAAATTTTCCTTTTCCAAACTAAGATCACCAACCTCTAATTTGGTAATCATATCTAAATCTTTAATGATATAAGTTAAACGTTCTGCACCTTTACTTGCTCTTGCTAAATATTTTTTTCTAATTTTTTCATCTTCAATTCCTCCATCTAATAAGGTGAGTAAATAGCTTTGAAGCGTAAATAGAGGTGTTTTTAATTCGTGCGATACATTGCCAATAAATTCTTTACGGTATTCTTCTCTAATTTTTAAGGTTTCGATTTCAAACTTTTTGTTTTTGGCATATTTATCAATCTCTTTTGTAAGCGTTCCCATATCAGTAGTTATAGGTTGCTGCCTTAAACTTGTAGATTCTAAAAGCGTTAAATCATCGTATATTTTCTTAACACGTCTGTATATAAAACGCTCTACTCTATATTGTACAATGGCAAAACAAAGCGGAAAACAAATAAGCGGAAAAAAAATAACTTGCCAATTAAAAGTATGGTAGTAATACAAAAAAACACTAACAAGAACTGTTACAAAAAACGTAACATACAGTGCTGTTCGCAGTGCGAATTTATAGGATTTCTTAAGATTATTATTTTGCATCAGTCATATTACCTCAGTCCACAAACTTGTAACCTACGCCTTTGACCGTTTTAAAGGATTTGTCTCCTATTTTTTCTCGAAGTTTTCTAATATGTACGTCGATGGTTCTTCCTCCAACAACCACATCATTTCCCCAGACTTTATCTAAAATTTCGTCGCGTTTAAAAACCTTACCTGGCTTGGTTGCTAGCAAAGATAACAATTCAAACTCTTTTCTGGGCAACGTAATTTCTTCTCCTTTATTTGTGATTTTATATTCTTCTTTATAAATCACCAAATCACCAATTTTTATAATGGTTTCAACGTCGCTTTCTGCATTTTTAAGGCGTCGAAGTAGAGCCTTCACTTTACTAATTAAAACTTTTGGTTTAATTGGTTTTGCAATATAGTCGTCTGCGCCTGCATCAAAACCAGCGACTTGAGAATAATCTTCACCTCTTGCGGTTAAAAAGGTGATAATGGTTTCACTTAATTCTGGTAATTCTCTTATGCGCTCGCAAGCTTCAATGCCATCCATTTTTGGCATCATAACATCTAAAATGATTAAATGAGGCTTGTGTTTTTTAGCTAACTCTACAGCTTCCTCTCCATTTTCTCCTTTTATAACTTTATAACCTTCAGCAGATAAATTATAACCCACAATTTCTAAAATATCTGGTTCATCATCTACCAATAGGATTTTAATGTCTTTCTTTTTCATAGGTGTTTCTCAATTTAGAAAATGTAAATATAAAATATATCTGTGGGAAGCATCAATGAACGCTGAATTGATAACAATTAGCTAACATTGAAAATATAACTCACTGAAACTAAGAAGCACCTGATAGTTACCATGTTAACTTATTGTAAGATGATATTTATATTATAAATGTTAATTATTTTCTTAGTATATTTAAGTTCAATTTTAAATAAATCAATTATGAAAACAACGCTTTTAGTCTTAGTCTTCTTATTTACATTTGTGAATACTTATGGTCAGGTTAGTGATCAGTCTGGTAATATTGCAGCTAGCAATACTGGAACTAATTTAAATGGAAATATTAAAATAGGTAATTATACGAATAATTCAGACCTATTAATATACGGCGAATTAAGAATAAATGACAATGGGGGAATTAGATTCCGAAATGACACATACCAAAACTATGGAGGTATTCATATTGGTGATATTTTAGGTAATGATTTAGCAACATTAATAACTGCATTTGGTGAAGATCTTACTGCAGATTCTGTTATTGGACTTAGAGATGGAGATATTATTTTTAGAACATTTAATAAGGATGCTCTTTACATAGATCAAGGTCAGAATATAGGAATTGGGACTATTAATCCTAGTTATAAACTAGATATTTATGGACAAAATGCACTTGGAATAAATGGTTATGCCATTGCGGATACAAATGATCTTACAAATAAAATGAAAATAGGAGATATTGACGGTGCTGGTATGGTTGTGGGATTATATGACGACAATAGTAGTGAGTTAATTACCTTAACAAATGGAAAAGTTGGAATTGGAACTACTAATCCGGATGAAACACTTGCTGTTAATGGGACAATTCATGCAAAAGAAGTTCGTGTGGATTTAACTGGATGGCCAGATTACGTTTTTAATCAAAATTATGAATTACCAAATTTCACTAGCATCCGAAAGTTTTTGACATAATTTAAAAAAGCGCGTTTTAAGCTTGTATTTTGGTTATAAAATAATGGTTAGCCAGAAAATAAGTCCTCTTTGAAATTTAT
>Ga0209633_10001838_pt1 | contig 21231 bp, 11 predicted proteins | sample Cruoilmetagenom1_FD_187290 | JGI IMG/M metagenome (GOLD analysis project Ga0209633, IMG submission 187290) | Oil polluted marine microbial communities from Coal Oil Point, Santa Barbara, California, USA - Sample 1 (SPAdes) (version 2) | ecosystem: Environmental > Aquatic > Marine > Oil seeps ... | reverse complement strand
CGTGGATGCGTTGGTGATCGAGATGGGCGCCGCCTACCCGGAACTGGTCAAGGCGCAAGAACAGGTAAAACGCGTACTGCGTATGGAAGAGGAAAAATTCGCCGAGACCCTGGAGCAGGGCATGAAAATCCTCGACGCCGATATCAAGACCATGTCTGGTACAGTGATTCCAGGCGAAACTGTGTTTCGTTTGTATGACACCTTTGGTTTTCCTGTTGACCTCACCGCCGATATCGCCCGTGAAAAAAATCTCACCCTGGATATGCAAGGTTATGAAAAGGCCATGCAACAACAGCAGGACATGTCACGTTCATCCAGTGCCTTTGGTATCGATTACAATGCCGATCTCGACCTGCAGGGAACGACCGACTTTACTGGCTACGAAAACATAGATGATCAGGCGCTTGTTACCACCTTGATCCGCGATGGCGAACAGGTCGATGCCCTCGCCAGTGGTGAACAGGGTATGGTCGTGCTGGATAAGACACCGTTCTATGCCGAGTCGGGTGGTCAGGCGGGTGATAGTGGTTCCCTGGAGGCTGACAACGTTTTGTTTAATGTACAAGACACTCAAAAACAAGGCAGCGGTGTATTCACCCATATCGGAACGGTAAAAAAAGGCACATTAAAGGTCGGCGATACCTTGCAGGCGCACGTCGATCAGGTTAAACGAACAGCGACCGCACTCAACCATTCCGCTACGCATTTATTACATGCCGCCCTGCGTAAGGTGTTGGGTGAACATGTGACGCAGAAGGGCTCATTGGTTGACTCGGAACGATTACGTTTCGACTTTTCACACTTTGAAGCAGTAACACCGGAACAACTACAAACCATCGAAACCCTGATCAATGACCAGATACGCGAGAATGCTGAAGTAGAAACCCGGGTCACTGATTTTGACAGCGCGGTCGCCGCCGGCGCTATGGCATTGTTCGGTGAAAAATACAGCGATGAAGTGCGTATGCTCAGGATCGGTGATTTCTCCATCGAGCTATGTGGTGGTACCCATGTCAATCGCGCCGGTGATATTGGCCTGTGCAAGATTGTCAGCGAAGCAGGTATCGCTTCCGGCATCCGCAGAATAGAAGCCCTGACCGGCCAGGCCGCCCTGGCTTATGTTGCTGGAACAGAAGACACACTGCGCCAGATAGCCCAAATGGTCAAAGGTGCGCCAGACAATGCGGGAAATAAGGTACAGCAAGTACTGGAAAAAAACCGCAAGCTGGAAAAAGAACTGGAACAACTCAAGGCCAAGATGGCCAGCTCAGCCGGCAGCGAACTGAGTGCTTCGGCAGTGGATGTGGGTGGAATCAAGGTATTGGCAGCCCGTCTGGACGGGGTAGATCCCAAGTCCCTGCGTGATACCGTGGACCAATTAAAAAACAAGCTCGGATCGGCAGCCGTCGTCCTGGCAACCGTCAAGGGCGACAAGGTCAGCCTCATCGCCGGTGTGACCAAAGACCAGACCAATCGACTCAAGGCCGGTGACCTGGTCAACTGCGTGGCCCAGCAAGTGGGGGGCAAGGGAGGGGGTCGACCCGATATGGCCCAGGCGGGCGGTAATGACCCTTCAGGTCTGGATAATGCCCTGGCGGGTGTCGCTGACTGGGTCAGCCAGCAGCTCGACTAGGTTTTATTAAGAGAAGTTGCGTGCTGCTTGCTTATATAGCGAATTATGATTAATATAAATTAACATTAATTTAATTTTGTTAATCAAGCGCATGACTTAGACGGGTACGGGCTTAATTCATAGAAATTAACACCAAAATCCTTTATTTAGAGCGCATTTTAGTGTTTAATCGTCGCTTTTTTAAGGTGGTAATAGGCGAATATGGCTCTGTTTGTGCAAAAGTTCGGTGGGACATCGGTCGGTAGTGTCGAACGCATTGAAAATGTTGCCAAAAAAGTAAAGGCGACGCGCGCAGACGGGCATGATGTCGTCGTCGTGGTATCCGCAATGAGCGGTGAAACCAACCGTCTGGTCGAACTGGCTCGCCAAATTTCTGATAATCCAGTTCCGCGAGAGCTGGATGTACTATTATCTACGGGTGAGCAAGTGACCATTGCTTTATTGAGCATGGCTTTAGAGACAATTGCCTGCCCGGCACGCTCCTATACCGGTGCACAGGTGCATATCCGTACAGACAGCGCGCACAATAAGGCGCGCATTCAGGATATCGATGCCGCACGCATTCGTCAGGATCTCGATCTTGGCAGGGTCGTCGTCGTTGCTGGTTTTCAAGGTGTCGATGAGCATGGCAACATCACTACGTTAGGCCGTGGTGGATCGGATACCACCGCAGTCGCGCTAGCCGCTGCACTGAGCGCGGATGAATGTCAGATCTATACCGATGTAGACGGTGTGTATACAACCGACCCCAGAGTGGTGCCTGAAGCGCGTCGCCTGGAACGTATTACATTCGAGGAAATGCTGGAAATGGCCAGCCTCGGCTCGAAGGTATTGCAAATCAGGTCGGTCGAGTTTGCCGGTAAATACAATGTACCGCTGCGTGTCCTGTCTTCGTTTGAAGAAGGCGAGGGCACACTGATTACACTAGAGGATGAAGGAATGGAACAAGCTGTTATATCAGGTATCGCATTTAACCGCGATGAGGCCAAGCTCACTATTATGGGCGTGCCTGATCAACCTGGTGTGGCATCCAAGATATTGGGTCCTATTGCCAATGCCAATATCGAGGTGGATATGATCATCCAGAACATTGCGCAGGATTCCACGACAGATTTCACCTTCACTGTGCATCGTAATGATTATGACAATGCCATGCACGTACTCAACACCGTGGCACAAGAACTGGGTGCACGCGAAGTGACTGGTGATAACAAAATCATCAAGGTATCCCTGGTGGGTGTCGGTATGCGTTCGCATGCCGGTATTGCCAGCACCATGTTCAAGGCCTTGGCCGATGAAGGTATCAACATCCGTATGATATCGACATCCGAAATAAAGATTTCCGTCGTTATCGACGAAAAATACCTCGAACTGGGTGTTCGAGCATTGCATGAAGCATTTGAACTGGATAAAAAGACAGTGGCTTAGGGCAATACAATAATAACTATAAATTGAGGAAAATGGAGAAGTAAAAAGCTATTAAATTCAATAGTGTAGTTCTATATAACAATAAAAGTTTGGCGCTACAGTTTCCCTTATAAGGGCCGATATAAGTGCTTAGGGATTAGTATACATACTGTAGTAATTAGGTGATTGAAGTAAAGCAAGGAGATATGCAATGTTGATTTTAACGCGACGTGTGGGTGAGACCCTCATGATCGGTGATGAAGTGACAGTAACCGTATTAGGTGTCAAGGGCAATCAGGTCCGTATTGGTGTGAATGCACCTAAGGAAGTGGCTGTCCATCGTGAAGAAATTTACGACAGAATCCAGAAAGAAAACGAATCGGAAGCCCCAGGCAACGAGTAATTTTCCAGCATTTTCTGTCAGAAGCCTTTTCAGAGAAAAAAATGTCCGTGTTTCCTTAACTTTTAAGGACATGGGCATTTTTTTATGCGCAACATTTTGCTATTCTAGCGCCCGGCCTGAAAGCATTAGCAATCAGTCGTCATATTGAGTCCAGGTCAGCTACCCTGTGTATCAATAACACAGCTCTAACAGTAAAGTACTGGAGAGCTGGCCGAGTTGTCTCGATCCATAGGATGAGGTACCCATGATGAAGCCCGCAGGGATTCTATGGGGTGTTAGACTCTTGGTGTGAAATAGAAAGGCAGTAATGTGCATTAGGCGCGCCGGGTGTGAAAGCCTGTGAGTTAAGAACGAAGTGTAAGTAGTAAGTTTGGAGAGCTGGCCGAGTGGCTGAAGGCGCGCCCCTGCTAAGGGTGTATCGGTTAATCCCGATCGAGGGTTCGAATCCCTCGCTCTCCGCCATACCAAAAGACCGCAACTGCGGTCTTTTTTTATTCTGGAGAACGAGGGATTCGAGATCTTGATATAAGGTGGCTATCGCCCCCTTGTTCGCAGGCTCACCACTCTCCGCCATACCAAAAGACCGCAACTGCGGTCTTTTTTTATTCTGGAGTTCGCAGGCTCACCACTCTCCATCTCAATACTAGTGGCTTGTGGCTAGGGGATAGTGATCAAGCATAGTTGGTCCGGGAGAAAGAAAAAACAAATATCCCTCCTTAAATAAAGGGCTTAAAGGCAGGATGCAGGTATGCAAATATAAGGCGAAATATTCGGTTAATATATGATTTTAATGGTAACATCCCTTAAAGATTAACTTTGTCATCCTGGTTCCCGTCAGTTTGCAGGAGTTAATTGATGTGACATAAGTTAACAGTCTCCATGTTTAAAAAAATGTATTATCTTGCCACCAAATTCAGCGGGGGATGAAGATGGGTACCAATGATGTCAATAAAGGCAAGGTCAACGAGCTCATATTACCGGATGGTATTTTTACCATCGGCCGTTCAGCGGATAACAGCCTGGTAATCGATGACAAAACGATCAGTAGCCACCACGTAAAAATAACGACCTTTTTCAAATCCGCTTATATAGAAGACATGGGCAGTACCAACGGCATCACCGTTAACGATAAAAAACTCTCCAAGTGTATTCTGCACAAGGGCGATCACTTTCGGCTTTCCTATTACCACTTTGTCATTACCGGGTTTGAGAGCGAATAAGGGCTAAATGAAACGAGCACTCGCTCGGGTAGCTGATACTATCAACGCTTGACACAAAAATACCATCTGCTATATTCAAAGTTAGTTAACCAACTAACTAAGAGGGTCCATGCCCAGAACCAGTGACAAACGCGAAAGACTCGTCGATGCCGCCATGACCTTGTTTCATCATCGTGGCTTTGCCCAGACCTCGTTGTCGGATATTGCCGCGCAGTCGGGTGTGCCCCTGGGTAATGTTTATTACTACTTTAAAACCAAGGACGACCTGGCCAATGCCGTCATCCATGAACGCATGCAGCACCAGCATGGCATTTTTCAATTGTGTGAACAAAAGGATGACCCTAAGGGCAATCTACTTTGTTTTCTCGATTTCCTGGTCGAGCATCGTGCGGATATCGCAAAATACGGTTGCCCGGTAGGCGGACTTTGCCAGGAGCTGAATAAGGATGAATCACAACTCTCTGACAAGGCCGATGAACTGTTGAACCAGGCATTAAAGTGGACAACCTTACAGTTCGAACAGATGCAACGAAAAGACGCAGCGGAACTTGCGCAGCATTTACTTGCCAATACACATGGGGCGAGTCTCCTGGCGAATACGTTTAATGAGCCGCAAATCGTCAAGCAGGAAGCAGAAAAGATGAAGGACTGGATCGAATCCTTGTAACTATTTTTTTAGATAAAATGTTAGTCATATAACTAACTAACAAAGATAAAGGAAATAATGCATGACCTTGTCCGAACAAACAAAAAAAATAACCGAAGAATTTGTCACCAACAAGCCGCAGAAGGTGCAACATGTCCTCATGAATGCATTCAAGGATTTAATGAACTCCAATATCGGCGAGCAGGCACTCAGGCAGGGTGATATGGCGGTTGACTTTGATCTGCAAAATGCCCAGGGAGGGCGGACCTCACTCAAAGAGCTGACCCGACAAGGTCCCGTGGTACTCAGTTTTTATCGTGGTGGCTGGTGCCCGTTTTGTAACCTGGAGTTCAAGGCGCTACACAACATCCTGCCAGACATTCAGGCACTCGGTGCCCGGTTGGTTGGCATCTCACCGGAAACCCCGGATCACTCTATGAGCACGACCGAACGTCATCAGCTCCAGTTTGAAGTGCTCAGTGATATCGGCAACCAGATTGCCTGGCAATATGGCCTGGTGATGGAGGTGCATCCCGATCTCCACGCACACTATTTACAATGGGGCTTCAACCTGCCCGAGGTGAATGGTGACAACAGTTTTGTATTACCCATTCCGGCCACCTATATTATTGACACAAGCGGTAAGATCAGTGCGGCCTACATCAACAAAGACTACACACAACGTATGGAGCCCGATGCCATTATCCAGGCATTAAAGGCAATCAACTAACCAGCAGCAAAAAGGAAAACAGCATGCCATCTCAAGCAGTCAGTACGCAAAACCAGAACCTGTTCAGCCCGATTACCATCGGTAAACTGCAACTCCCCAACCGCATCATCATGGCGCCGCTCACTCGTAACCGTGCGGGTGAGGGTAACGTCCCCCAGGCCATGGGTGTGACCTATTATGAGCAACGCGCCACAGCCGGCTTGATCATTACCGAGGCCTCACAGGTTTCACCTGAAGGTGTTGGCTATCCGGCGACACCAGGCATACACAGCCCCGAGCAAATAGAAGGCTGGAAAAAAGTGACCGATGCCGTGCATGCCAAAGGCGGGCATATCTTTTTGCAACTGTGGTATTGCGGCCGTATCTCACACCCGAGTCTGCTGCCTGAGGGCCAGTTACCGGTAGCCCCTTCTGCGATAAAACCCGACGGCGAAGCGTTTACCTATACAGGTCTACAGCCCTTCGTTGAACCACGCGCACTTACCTTGGCAGATATCCCCGGCATCCTCGACCAATTTCGTCAGGCCGCCATCAATGCCAAACTGGCCAACTTTGATGGTGTAGAAGTCCACGCCGCCAATGGCTACCTGATCGATCAATTTCTGCGCGATGGCACCAATCAGCGTGACGACCAATATGGCGGCTCACTGGAAAACCGTGCACGTTTGCTGATGCAAACCATCGAAGCCGTTACCGAAGCCTGGGACGCAGGGCAGGTGGGTGTTCGTATCTCACCTGAAAACGGCTTTAACGACATCAGGGATTCACAGCCACAGGTTACCTTTAATTATGTTGCCAAGGCACTCAGCGATAAGGGCCTGGCCTACCTGCACGTGGTCGAGGGCGACATGGTCAACGGCGAACGTAACCTGGATTACCGTCAGATCAAAGATCAGTTCAAAGGCCCCTACATGGCCAACTGCGGCTACACCCTCGACAAGGGACAAGCCGCCCTGGCCGATGGCGATGCCGACATGGTGTCATTCGGATCGCTGTACATCGCCAACCCCGACCTGGTCGAACGCTTTTCAAGCGATGCCGAACTCAACACACCCGACCAGAGCACCTTTTACGGCGGAGACGAACACGGCTACACCGACTACCCCAGCCTCTAGGTAAACGCCAATGCGGTGCAGGGAAGCACCGCCAACTGGCCCTTCGGGTTTCAAGTAAAAACACACACATCACTCTTTTTGAAACAATTCTTCACAAAACAGCGAAAAGCACAATAGTTAATAAATTACATAAATATTTGAAAAATAATAAATAAACATGAAGCACAGACGATTTATTTTGCTACAATTATTAACAGTTAAAACCTGAATCCACTCCTATACTTGCTCTATAACATGAGAAAACAGTAAGGGGAATGAGATGAGAGCAGCAGTTGCAAGAGACCTATCCACCCATGATGTCTTACTATCACACGGCATCACGACCATCGGCCGAGCCAGGAGCAATAAAATCGTAATCCCCATCGCCACCACCAGCTACTACCACGCAAAAATAGTCACCTTCAATAAAACCGCCTATATACAAGACCTCGGCAGCACCAACGGCACCTACGTCAACGGTAAGCGAACCTTCTGCCACATACTCCACGAAAGCGATTGCATACAATTAGGTGAATATCGCTTCACCATCGCCGGATTCGAATAAAATAGCACCATCTCAGCCCGGTAAGACCTCGACATAACCCGGACCAATCAGTATAATGCCGCTTCTTTCAGCGAACGAGGCGACTCGCCCCGGATAACCGCTCAAAGAACCCAAGCGCCCGTAGCTCAGCTGGATAGAGTACCTGGCTACGAACCAGGCGGTCACACGTTCGAATCGTGTCGGGCGCGCCATAAATTAGTAGTTATATAAAGCAGTTATCGTGTTTAGCGGTAGCTGCTTTTTTGTTGCCTGTTGTCAGGTGTACCCAAAAATGTGCCCCCAGCTTCAGACAGTTCGCATAGTCTATCTGCATACTTCGACAAGTGCTCGGGTGCTAAGTGAGCATATCGTTGAACCATGCGGACATCAGACCATCCACCCAACTCTTGAAGCGCGTAGAGTGGTGTCCCATTCTGAACATGCCAGCTTGCCCAAGTATGGCGTAAATCATGCCAGCGAAAATCGGTTATCCCGACCTCAACCAGCGCATTTCGCCAAAGCTTGGTATTGCACTTTTTAATGGGATTACCTTTATAGGTAAAAACAGAAGTGGGATGTTTTCCAACCTGTCCCCTAAGAACAATAACGGCCTCTTTGTTCAGCGGAACGCCAATAGACTTTCCAGCCTTAGCCTGATCAGCATGAATCCACGCCACACGTCTAGTCAAATCAACTTGCGACCATTCCAGACCTGTTACATTCGCCTCCCTTAATCCTGTGGCGAGTGAAAACTTCACTGTTGCCAAAAGATGATCGGGTAATACTACCAGTAGCCTTTTCACCTCATTGTGGTTCAACCAACGAATACGGCGTCTAGGTTCTTTCAGCATCCGAACATAGGGTGCGCGATCTATCCATTCCCACTCACGGGCTGCACGATTAAGGATAACCTTAATCACCTCCATCATGCGGTTAACCGTTGCAGGTTTAACCCCAGTCTTGAGTTTTGCAGTACTGATCTTGTCCAGTAGGTCGCGGTTAATCTCATCCAAGTAACGGTCATGTAGATATGGGTCAACCCATTGGATATGACGCTTATCATCAACACGACTTTTCTTGTCCTGATTTTCCTGAAACCAACGTACAACGTTCTTTCTACGTTCTTCGTGGTTTGTCACCTAACTTGATGACTCGCCACAAACTGGCTCTGATATCTGGGCAATTATCAAAATCAGAGCGCAAAAGACAGCTCAAACAATTAAAAGGTAAATAGGCTAGACGCTCTGACTTCGCTTTGGGTGGCTATTAGTAAGAACTTGTGGCTTTTGATAGAAGTAGTCAGGGTTTTATGCTCTTCATCGACATGCAATTTTTCTCCCTTGCAGAATTCCATGGTTGAAAAATATTCAAAATTAATAATTTCAGAGACTTACGAAAACATTAAAAGTCTCATGGAAAATTACAATGTTGTTATTTAAGGAATTATTACATATGTTAAATAACAATTGACTAAATACTTGTACCGTTGGCATAATAGCAGGCAAGAATATTTGTTATATAAATAATTAACGAAAGGATTATTTGGGAGATGGTAATGGATTTACGGTTGGCTGCCCCTTTGTTGGGTGGAATGCGTCGGACTTATTCTGTTTTAATTTCTTTTTGTTTTGCAATAGTATTTCTGCTACAAACAACTGGTTTTGCTTATGCTAGCCCAGTGGCTTGGTTAGATACGCAAACAAAACTAGATGGTAGTTATTCCTCATCCTCAGATATATCGACTTCATATCAGTCTACTGCCGAAGTTCTACGTAGCTTGCAGGCCTTACAGTTAACATCAACGACTAATACTGCATGGCAGTATATCAATGTCGATACCATTGGTACGACTGAGCATCTATCCAGAAAGATTATTCTCGATGCATTGTATGCAAACAATCCAAGCGTCAGTATTTCACAATTATATGCAGCCCAAAATAATGATGGTGGTTTTGGAGAAGAACCTTTTTTTGACAGCACAGTTGAAGATACAGCCTATGCACTGGAAGCATTAGGTGTACTTAACGATAGAAGTAATGATGTTGCACGCGCCCTGAACTACTTGCTGACATTACAAAAAGCAGATGGTGGTTGGGGAGATGGTAGTAATGTCAGCAGTGTATTTGTTACCGCATTGTCTATGCAAGGCTTGTTACCCTATAAAGATATATATACTGGGGTACCAGCAGCATTAAATGCCGCAGAAAACTATTTGTTGGCACAACGTGGTGCGAACCAACTCTGGAATCAAACCTTTGAGAGCGCGCTTGCCATCCTGTCTATTCTGCAAAATAACAATAACGCAGCCAGCGCCTCAGGTAGTGTCAATGCATTAATTGCTGCAAAACTGCCAAATGATAGCTGGGATAATGACGTATACCAGACCGCATTGGCATTGCGTGCGATAAGAGTCTCAGAAGACATTTTATTTGATAGCAAGCTTTCAGAAATAAAAGGTAAGGTGATTAACGCCTCAACCGGGCTGCCGTTGTCAGGTGTTACGGTTGCCTTGCAAGGTGCATCTATTCAATCGCAACAAACTGCGAGTGATGGTGTCTTTTCATTTAATAATATCAATCCGGGTGCCTATACCCTGACCATGAGTTTAGCGAACTTTAATACGGTCACTACATCAATCACAACCACATCCGGTCAACGCATTGATGTGGGCAATATTAACCTGTTAAGCCAGCAGAGTGTGACAACAGGTAGTATTAGTGGTGCAATTACCAGCGCAGATACCGGGCTACCCCTCGCCGGAGTAACGATCTCTGTTTCTAATGTCAGTGCCCCAGTTATCACAGATGCCGAGGGTAAATATCAAATAATCAATGTAGCCGCCGGCGCCATAACCATTAGAGCAGATAAACAAGGTTATTCCTCAGCTGCAGGCTCGGGAAGTGTAACAGCGGGTGGGCTTTTAATCTTTTCGACATCACTTTCAGAAGTGGCAACACCCATAACTGCTATCAAAGGCACTATTATTGATGCAAGCAATGGCCTGCCATTAGCAGGTGTAACGGTTGATGTAACGGGATCAACCGTAGCATCAGCCGTAACCGATCAACAGGGTAATTATCTAGTTTCTGGACTAAATAGTGGTACGCATAGCATCCAGGTATCTTTAACCGGCTATGACACCATTACTGTTAGCGCTGATGTAGCACAAAATGTCGTATTGGTTTTTTCACCTTCATTGTATCTTGCTAACTCCACACCTGTTGATGCCAATACTGCAGGTGTTACCGGAGTTGTGATTGATGCAGGTAGTAATTTACCTCTCTCTGGCGTTCAAGTAATTGCGACATTTGGTACTGTTTCTCAAACCATCATCACTGGTGTAGATGGGCGTTTCAAGTTTGTAGGCTTGAATGAACTGGAAGGCTCGTTACAGTTTAGCGTAGCTGGATATCAGGGTAATGTAGGTACCGTGACCCTTAAACCATTTACGTTATTGGATATCGGTCAGGTTCGTTTACAGCAAGATCAAGTGACGGCTCTATTGCCTGATCTCACTGTTTCCGCAGTAGATATAACAGGTGTGATCAGTGATCAGCAAACGGCCAATACCCAAGGCACATTGATTGCAACGATCAACAACATAGGAACATCAGCAAGTATTAGCGACACAGATGTAACGGCTTTTTATGATATTGATAAAAACGGTCGTTTTGATGTTGGTGTCGATCTAAAACTGGGGCAGGGTAACACTTCCAGCAGTATGGCCCCCGATAGTTCTGAAACCGTTCAGATAACCATGCAGGGTGTCTTGCCATTCAGGGATGCACCAATATACGTTGCAGTAGACACTGGGCAAGCGATTGTTGAGAGTAATGAAATTAATAATACCAATACCTCGACTGGTTTATGCGAGGTCGTGCCTGATATCGGGACATTTGAACCAGTATTAAAATGGCAGTGGGATGGTCAGGGAAATACACTGGCAGCATACGACCAAGTCATGAGCACGCCTATTGTTGTTAATCTGGAAGATACAAACGCAGATGGACAGATTAATAAAGATGATGTCCCCAGTATTGTTTTTCATTCATATCAACATTTGACCTATACCTCAGATGGAATATTGCGAGCAATAAGTGGAGTGGATGGTAGCGAAATTTGGACAGTGTCAGATCAGGCATATAGAACTAATGGCGTCGGAACAATAGCTGCGGCAGATATAGATGGTGACGGGCTTGTAGAGATAGTAGTACCAATGAACGGCAGTAGTGCTTTGATGGCGTTTGAACATGATGGTACTTTTAAATGGCAAAGTGCTGCCGTGAATACAGGATTCTACGGTGGTACATCAATCGCTGATTTGGATGCAGATGGTACTCCCGAAATAATTTTTGGTAAGACAGTGTTTAATGCTGATGGAAGCTTGCGCTGGCAAGGAAGTGGTTACGAGGGTAAAAATCATCCTGTAACAGGCCCATTATCGTTGGTCGCAGATATTAACCTGGATGGTATACCCGAGATAATTGCAGGTGCTGCTGCATATTCATCAACTGGTGGACTTTTATGGCAAAACACCACTGCGGGTGATGGTTTTTCCGCCGTTAGTAATTTCAATCAGGATGCTTATCCAGAGATTGTTGTGGTTTCTCAGGGTAGGGTGACTTTGCTGGACTATCTGGGCTCGACAATATGGGGGCCGGTAGCAATACCTGGTGGTGGTTATGGTGGTGCTCCGACTATTGCTGATATGGATGGTGATGGTGAAGTCGAAATCGGAGTCGCAGGGGCAAATCGATATGTTGTCTTTAATGCCGATGGCAGCATACTTTGGCAATCAGTCACTCGAGACTTTAGTTCAAGTATGACTGGCTCATCCGTGTTTGATTTTGATGGAGATGGCAAGGTTGAAGTAGTCTATGCAGACGAATTGAATCTGAGAGTATATAACGGCTTGGATGGGACGGTTATATTTGATATTCCTAATTCAAGTGGTACTACATTTGAAATGCCTGTCATTGTTGATATTGATAATGATAATCATGCTGAGATTGTTGTAGTGTCTAATCAATTCCTTCAGAAACGCGGTGAAGCACCCGGTCCTGGTAATGTAGGCATACGAGTGTTCGAGGATAAAAATGATTCTTGGGTAAATACTAGAAAGATATGGAATCAACACACCTACCACATAACTAACATCAACGATGACGGCTCAGTTCCCGCAGTCGAGAAAAACAGTTGGGAAGTTCATAATACCTATAGGTTAAATACACAACCAGGTGTGTCTGCCACGTCTAGCTTAGACCTGACAACATCGTTATTAAAAGTAATTACTCAAGGTGCCGGTATCTATGGATTACAGGTACGTGTGGGTAATGCAGGAAGTATTTCATCACCTACAGGCGTTTTGGTGTCGTTTTATGAGGGTGATCCTAATGCCGGTGGTGTATTACTAGGTTCAGTTCAAGCTGCAGCAATCAGTGGCGGTGACTATCTGGATGTTCAAATAGATGGAGTAAGCACCCTGTCGGGTAATCAGAATATCTATGCGGTCGTTGACCCAGCAAGTAGCGTCGTAGAGTGTAACAAAGACAATAATGTCACTCTCATTCCGGGGTCGACTCTTGCAGCAGATCTCGTTGTTGAATCTATCGATACAATTCAGATGACAACTGATCTGAATACATTAGAAATCACTGGTAACATAAGTGCTACCTTGGTCAATCAAGGGAATCTAGATACTGCAACACCTTTAACGGTGCTTGCGTTCTACGATGCCAATACAAATGGTATTTTTGAAGCAGGGCAGGATATTAAACTAGGTACATTAGTATACGATGCCCCATTAAATGTTGGTGCTAATGTAGTAGTAACTATACCTGCAAGCGGTCAAGTACCATTTCGGGATGCTCCTGTAACAGTATGGGTTGATAGTGAAAACTCTGTTCCTGAGAGCCTGGAGAATAATAATACGCAAGATTCTTCTGCAGCATGTTCGATACAACCCAGTAAGGGTGATATCGTGGCCGACCCAGATACAACTAAATCATGGCAAGGCGCATCTGTAGGTACTTTTGCCAGCCTATTGTATGGTTCAAACACACTGGAAAATCGTCAAAAATTGATAGATAACAAGGTACTGGTAGATGGAATATTTGACCCTACTGGTACGGTACCAGCTAAGCTTATTTCTGCTGGAGGAACAGGTGGTTGCCTAGGTACTAGTACTGGTGGTGGTAGTTTTGGTTACTATTGTTCCTATGGGCAAGACGTAGGGATTTACGCAGACAATATTGATAATAAGTGGTTTCAAACCAGTGGTACGGTAGGTAATACAGTTTTCGATCTGGGTTTTCAGGCAGAAAAGGTCGCAGTATTTAATTCTATCGATCATGGTCCGTTGCCAGGTGAGGCAATAGAGTCAACATTATATTTGTCAAACGATAGAGTAAACTGGACACAGGCTGTTACTGAACGCATCTGGCTGGAGGGTTTTACCACATCTCAGGTGTATGACGGTTTTGTCTATACAGTTGGGAATTCATCAGGTGAATCATTCCGTTATGTTTCAGTTATCCATGGTGGCCCCGGTGCAATAATTAAAGATGGTGATAATGAAATAAATGGATTATTAGGTCTCCAGCCTGATTATTCACAAGGTATTGCAGATCTCACTGTTGCCAAGTTAAAGGTTGTTGATAATGGTTTTGGACAACCAATGAGTTTAAAGGTTAGAGCAGGGAACAGCGGTGCCGTAGCCTCACCCGTAGATATTTCAGTTGCTTTTTATGAAGGAGATCCTGAGGCGGGGGGTATTTTATTAGGTAATGTGACTGTCGGCTCCCTTACAGCAGGTAGTTATAAGGATGTCCAGTTGGATGGTGTAATAGGGTTAACTGGTGCCAGTGATATATATGCAGTTATTGACCCTAGTAATTTGTTACTTGAATGCGACGAGAACAATAATGTAGTCGCTCAGCCATTGGGGCTTACTAGCTTAGGTAGTATTACTGTATCTACACAGCAAGTCGTATATGAGGCTGACAGCCCTGTAGCGATACAAGCCATGATATCAAATACTGGTGCGCGAACCGGTAATTACATCGCTGAGCTACAAATTGAGGATCTAAATGGCGTACAGGTCATAGTGTTCTCACCTAAGACTGTCAATGCGTTAGTGGCAGGTTCCAATGTTATTGTTGGTGACAGTTGGAACACAGGGAAAACAGTAGCTGGTCGCTATGTCCTGAAAGGAGTGCTAAAAGATACAGCAGGTAAATTTGTTTCACAGGCCTCATCAACCTTTAATATAGGAAATTCAGTAACGGTTGAAGCGGCTGCAATATCAAGCATTGTCAGTGACAAGCCCATTTATAAAGGTTGGGATACTGTGAACTTGACAGGTCGAGTTCAAAATATAAGTAGCAATGTCATATTGCCCGCTACCTTTATAGAAATAACTGTCAAGGATTCGTCTGCTGCGGTTATCTACTACGACACCAGCTCGCAAGGTGAAATGCTAGTAGGTGCACTAAATGATTTACCGTTTACATTGAATTTAGTGGATGCGGCAATTGGTCAATACACAGTCGACTTTGTCGTCAAGGATAATGTCACTCGTGAAACGATCAGTACTGCGTCTACAACATTCGCAGTTGATAGACAGTCGGTCGATGACCTGGATGGTACAATCGTGGCATCTCCACGTAAGGTTTATCAGGGTGAGGCAGTTACTTGTGATGATAGTTTGTCGAATAAATCAACAAAAGACATCACTGGCGCTAATATCATCAGGCAAGTTTTGCGTCAATCAGACGGTGCGGTGATTACTCAAAGTGAGGAACTGATTAATATATTAGCGACTTCAACTCAGAGTAAGCTGCAAACTGTCAATACATTAGCACTATCACCAGGTGTTTACTATTGCATGTTATCTGCTCAATTGAATGGTACGCAAAAACAACTGGCAGCCTCAGGATTCGAGGTGTTACAGGCGCCTATCAATATCGAAACTACTTTAAATGTGACAGGCAAAGGACGTTTGCTAGCATTACTGACACCAAAATGCTCACAGCATAGTGATTCAGAACATGACGATGACTCAGAGCATGACAGTGATTCAGAACATGATAGTGATTCAGAGCATGATAGTGATTCAGAACATGACAGTGATTCAGAACATGACAGTGATTCAGAACATGACAGTGATTCAGAACATGACAGTGATTCAGAACATGACAGTGATTCAGAACATGACAGTGACTCAGAGCACGACAGTGACTCAGAGCACGACAGTGACTCAGAGCATGATAGTGATTCAGAGCATGACGATGACTCAGAACATGATGAAGTATGTGATACAACGATAGATATCGAACGTAAGACCTATCTGGAGCAGCTGCTACAAAATGCTGGTTGGTCTTATACCATCGCAACATCGATCAAAGATTTCACCGATGAGCTGCACAGTGGTGGCTACGGTGTATATGCTGTATTCAGCAAGCTTGACGAGGAAGAAGATCATGACCTGGAAGATGAACTACAGGAAATGGTTAACCGTGGTGAAGGGCTGATTATCGCTAACCTGGATGAAGACCCAGAGCATGCCTTGGGAATAGATGATGAAAGCAAAGGTAATGCAGCTGGATTGATTCTGACTACGTCTCCATTGCATGATGGAGGGACAATCAATTTCAATATAGGCATCAAGGTAGCCGCAGTCGAACTAGATGGTGCAACAGCAGTTGCCAGCTTTAATCAACTGCAGGTACATGATGACGAACACAATAATGCCACCAGCGCGATAACCTTGCATGAATATGGCTTAGGTAAAGCAATATACATAGGCTTTGATATTCTTGAGCAGGCTTATATCGCAGGTACAGGCAATGACTTTGAAAGCATCCTGACCAAGGCGCTGGATCATGTTAATCCTGCGAACCCACAAACCGTCAAGAATGGTGTTGTCCCGGTTGAGATAAATATCAATAACCTGGGTAATGCTACCCCGGGTAGGGTGCTAATCACACTACCTACGAATGCTGAATTAGTAGACCATAAAGATCTGACGAAGATTGATGCTCAAACAGCAGAGTGGGTATTCACATTATCGCTTGATATGGAACTGAGTAAAACCATCTGGATTCGTCTGCTTGATGAGCAGCCGGTTACTATTCAGGCGAGTACCCAGGTTGGTGTGTCACCGGATTATCAGGACTACGACACGGTTCAATATGCGGTCACTCCTCAGTCATTACCCGACTTGACCTCGTTGATAGAAGAAGTCACCAGTTACCGTAATATCAGTGGCGAATATGAAGAAGCTCGATATCATCTGAATCGAGCGCGTAATGCGCTATCACAGGGGTATGACCTCTGGGCACATAAAGAATTTATCGAAGCTGCAGAAGAACTGGAAGATATCGATACAGTGATAGCGCAATCCATCCGACTTAAGATCGACTGGTTGATACGCGATAGTGGATTCAAGCTATAAAAAAATAGTCATAACTCAATTAGAAAATGGAATTAAACGAGTAAATCATGAAAGACTTTAATATATTACACAGCATCCGTCGCTCCACTGGTTTTTCACGTGGCGTGGCTTTCCTTGTGATCGTAGCCATTGTCGCGATAGTGGCAGAGCGTACAATCTATTACGTACTCGAAGACAACGATATTATCGAGGCTGAAAATCAGGTTGAACGCATTCAACAAATGACCCCACATATGGCCAAGCGATTGGGTTTGAATAATAAAAGTCATAAACCCACCCCCCCAAGTGTAGAGGCCAACTTCAGCCAAACTGCACAAGGACTGAAAGAAACCCTCTACAAAGCCATGAATAAGCTGGGTGATGAACAGGTTACCAAAGATATCGATAACAAACTGGCCCAACTGCATGACCAATTCCAGACAATGGATAAAAAGATCATGCAAAAGTTCAATGAGACCCAGCAGCTTATTACCAATAAAAAGCTACCTGATGTTATCCAGGCCAGGCAAGACCAGGCTGTCTCTCACTATAAAAAACACTACAATGAACTCATTACCTTAATCGAACAGGTTAATCAGGCAGTTAACATCGATGCTAAACAGCAGGGTATAAAAGCCCTCCATGCCATGCTCGATAAACAGAAGTTTAAACGTAGCCAACAGCCCTTTGACCCCAATAATTTACCAAATAAGAGCCTGAAGCCTGATCCACAGAATAAGCCTAAAACCACAGTAGATGAATTCCATCAGGCAGGACTCTATCCAACACCAATGCATAAGGTGGCCGCCCTGGGTGATTTCACATACGACAGCTTACCAGGCGCGAACAATCCAGCTTACCTAGCGGCTACCGATGAGGTCACCCTAAGTCAGGCCATTAAAGATCAGGCCGCGGCATTAAACTATGACCCAGTTAAAATCCATCATTGGGTGCGAAATAACATTGAATGGCAACCTGCCTGGGGTGCGGTGCAGAATGCGGACTTAACTCTGTCGGCCAAACGTGGTAATGCTATGGATATTGCAAGTCTGGGCATTGCATTGCTTAGAGCCTCACAAATTCCAGCCAGGTATGTGCATGGGACTATCGATGTCCCCGTGGCTCAGTACATGAACTGGGTGGGAGGCTTTACAGACATTAATGCGGCAGGTAACTTTGCTGCTTCTGGTGGTATTCCGACGACAGTTTTAGTTTCTGGCGGGAAAATTGTAAAAATGCGTATGGAACATGTCTGGGTAGAAGCAGCTATTGATTTTCATCCATCCAGAGGTGCAAAGAATCTGAATGCTGATAGTTGGGTGCAAATGGATGGTAGTTATAAACAATACGAGTACATGAAAGGGTTGGATGTTATTCAGATCAGCGGTCTTGATCCTACTCAGTTGGTGACTGATTTTACCAATAGTGGCACAATTAACGAGACTGAAGGATGGGCGACTGGTTTTGATCCGGCAATCCTTCAAAATGCTCAACAGCAGGTGCAGGCGGCTGTAGAAAATTTCATAAACACAAACCTACCAAATGCAGCAGCAGGGGATGTTATTGGTGGTAGGAAAACAATCATTAAGGAATATCCAACATTACCCTCATCACTATCGAATGATATAGTGATAACAGGATCACGCTATGACAAACTGCCGGCTGCATTACAGCAGAAAATTACATTTGCCCTAGGCAAAGATATTCTTGGGGATTTGGTTAATCTTCAGTCCTTTACTTGGGCTAAGCTTAATAATGAACGAATCACGCTGTCGTTTAAACCCGCTACAGCGAGTGATGATGCAGCGCTTCAATCTTTATTACCGGAAGGGCAGATAACAGATGTCAGTCAATTTCCAAATTCTATTCCTAGTTACTTAATCAGAGTAATCCCAGAGCTTAAGGTTAAAGGTATAACAGTAATGACGGGCAGCTCCATTCAATTAGGTGAAGAGCTAGATTTTGTTACAAAAGTTGAATTTGTAGGGAAGATTAGTATTGATGGAGGCTTTTCTATACAGCCACATACATATAAAGTAGTAGCAGGTTCTTATCTTTCTGTAAATGTAATCGCCGGGAATGTGTCACCTGAGAAAATTAATAGTCTTCAATCTCGCTTGAATAATACTAAAAATATCATGGAGTCTAATGATCTAACTCAGATGGCCAATCTTAATCGTGAAAATATTTTAGGTGATATGTACCAAGCGGGTAGTCTTGGGTATTATGCTCAGTATAATGCTTTTAGTTATATTGCAGGGATAAGTAGTGATGGGCATAGTTATTTATCAGCAGGCAGAGGCACTGTCGGTTATGAGCCGAGTGTCGCGTATTTCTTTGGCTTTCCTCAATCCATAGAGCCGGGAGGGGTGGTTTTTGATATACCCATTATTACAGCTACCGGCATAAGCGATGGAAATCAAAACGACCAAGGTAATTTTGTTTTTCAGAAAGGAGTGCTTAGTTCAGTTTTAGAGCATGCGACACCCGAGCAAATGTTTATTACTAACCCACTTAATCCACCCGATGCTATCTCCGCTATTAAGGCCTTATCTAAGGCTAGCGCCTTAGGTCAACGAATTTATACGATTAGTGCGGCCAATAAATTGGGTATACTTCCCAATATTAACCATGATGCTTCTACTATGCTAGAAATTGCAAATGCTTTAGCATCAGGTAAAGAAGTAATTACTCATACGGATCCTGTATCTATACCTGGATGGATTGGGGCAGGGTATATAATAAAAGACCCCATTACAGGAGATGGGGCGTATAAAATAAGTGGAGGTAGGAATGGTAGCATGCTTGGTGAATTTGCTGGGCCAGTGAGTAACACTGGGTTATTTTTCATATCTTCTCTAGAGCGTGGAGCCGCTGCAGCCCAAGCGAATCACCATGCTGAAGCCTTGAAAACTATTGGTACCCATTTAACCATTGTTGGTACACTTCTAAACGCAATAGACCTAGCATATCGATGTGGATTGAGTGAAACTAGAGCATTAATACTGTTAAGTACTGTGTTTTCATTATTAACATTGATGCCTGGATTATTAACTGCTGGTGGTCTTGTCGTAATAATTTCACCGCTTATTGCATTTATAGCTACTATTATGTTGGGTGCTATATTTACGATAGCTTTTGAATATCTCAAATCAAGTGTTTGCAAAAAATAGGACATTCGTGGGGTAGGTAATGTGTAAGAGAAGGTGCCTTGTATGTAGTAACGATTTAAGTAGAAAAAAGATATTGCGAACTATGCTAAAAGTTGATGGCCATAATTTAATATGCGAAAAATGTGGAGAAAGGTTGTATGTTGATTGGGCTGTAGGTGTGATTATAATGATTTTGCCAACATTTATAATAATGCCTTTTTTATTTGGTGCCTATAATATCGTTACTTCATTGTTAGTTATTTTATTTGTTCTATTTCCTTTAAGTATATATATTGGGTTATGCTTTGTACCATTGCGCAGTATATAACGTAATATAATAGTCTGTCATAGTTAGATTATCTAAATGAAGGTGGTTAAGTGAATATTAGGTGGTTACAGATTATTGAGGTGGTTATTTTTTTTACACCTGCTGCATATTTTCTAATCACATATAATGCTTGGGTGACATTCATATTAGTGCTGTTAATCGGATCTCATGTTATCCCTTTACCAAAATGGTTTAAGAAACATGAAATGGTTTTTCAAGTACTGTTATATGTATCTGCGTACTCTTTATTACCTTGGGGTGAAATATCCTCATCCATAAATTATGTTAATGAAAGTAAGGTGATATGTAAAGAAATTGAAAAAGGTTGGGATCTCGATAAAGTAGAGAAAATTATAAAAAGAAATAACTACGTGCTTAAAAGAATAAGTCCATTTGTTGCGATTATTCATAAGCCAGAAATGAAGTCATTTAAGGTTTGTACCATTCTTATTAAAGATAATAAAGTGTCAGCTACTTCCTATCAACGATCATTGGATTGATATAAATAATGCTAAATGCTAAATGCTAAATGCTAAATGCTAAATGCTAAATGCTAAATGCTAAATGCTAAATGCTAAATGCTAAATGCTAAATGCTAAATGCTAAATGCTAAATGCTAAATGCTAAATGCTAAATGCTAA
>Ga0209633_10001837_pt1 | contig 21253 bp, 19 predicted proteins | sample Cruoilmetagenom1_FD_187290 | JGI IMG/M metagenome (GOLD analysis project Ga0209633, IMG submission 187290) | Oil polluted marine microbial communities from Coal Oil Point, Santa Barbara, California, USA - Sample 1 (SPAdes) (version 2) | ecosystem: Environmental > Aquatic > Marine > Oil seeps ... | reverse complement strand
TTGATTATCTATATAACTATGTGTGTCTGAAAGTAAAAGTATTTTTTTCAATGAAAGATGTTTAAAATGAATTTGCTATCCGCGTTTAAAAATATGAATTCTTATCTTTGCTCACTCACAAAAATAATACTTCTTATGATATTTACATTAATAGAGAGTTAAAAGGATGGAATAAGGGATAGTCGAATGAACTTTTTTTGTAAAAACTGATTGAAGTTATAGTGGTTGAAGCATTTAAATAAATATATATTTTTGAGATACTTTGTTGAACTTACATATAACGGAAAAAATTATCACGGTTGGCAAATTCAACCAAATGCGATAAGCGTTCAAGAAACATTGTCAAATGCTCTTTCTATTATTTTAAGAACTAAGATAGATGTTGTAGGGGCAGGACGTACAGATGCAGGAGTGCATGCCTCACAAATGTTTGCTCATTTTGATCTTAAATTTGAAATTGATAAGGAAGAAATAAAATTAAAAATGAATGCTTTTTTACCAGAAGATATTGTAATTAGAGCCATATTTTTGGTTAAAGATGACGCTCATGCTAGATTTGATGCCATAAGTAGAAGTTATGCATATAAAATTTGGTTGGGCAGAAATCCTTTTGCATTAGAGACCACCTGGCAATTATATCAACAAAAATTGGATATTGATAAAATGAATGAAGCCGCTGCTGTTTTATTAGAATATACTAATTTTAAATGTTTTTCTAAATCTAAAACCGATGTGAAAACTTATAATTGTAATATTACAGAAGCAAAATGGGTTTTAAACGATAATGAATTGAATTTTTACATTTCAGCAGATCGATTTCTAAGAAATATGGTCAGAGCTATTGTCGGTACTTTAATAGAAATAGGTTTAGGTAAAAAAAGCATAGAAGATTTGAGAGCAATTATACAAAGTAAAGATAGGTGTAAAGCCGGATTTTCAGTTCCTGCACATGGATTGTTTTTAACTAAAGTTGTTTATAAAGATCTAAAGTTTCGCTAAATCATTGAGGAATTCACCATTGCATGTTTTTGAAGGGTTTTTAGTGAATAGCAATGGGAGAAAAGAAAATTGAAAAATTAAGGGAATAGATTACTATTTTAAAATTCCAATAACCAATAACCAATAACCAATAACCAATAACCAATAACTAATAATGAACGGTAAAGTAACAGGTAAAGCCTTTGATTTGATTATTTTTAAGCGATTAATGCACTATATCAAGCATTATCGTTTTGAATTTATATTGGCTACAGTTGCGGTTTTAGTTCTTGCAGGATTGGCAGCTGTTCGTCCGGTTTTATTACGCATAATTGTTGATGATTATATTCTCAATAAAAATGTTCAGCAATTATTAAATTTTAGTTTGATCATGTTTGGAATACTACTGTTAGAAGTGGTTTTCCAATTTTTATTTATATTTTTTGCGAATTGGTTAGGGCAACATATTATTAAAGATATGCGCATACAATTATTCGACAAGTTGCTCAAGTTTAAAATGCAATATTTTAATAAAACACCAGTCGGTAAATTAGTTACTAGAGTGGTTTCTGATATAGAAATAATTGCAAGTATATTTGGTCAGGGTCTATTTGCTATCATAAGTGATTTATTGCAGATGTTGGTAATTATCATTATTATGTTGCTAATGAATTGGCGTTTAGGATTGATTGTAATCGCTGTCTTGCCAATTATGATCTATGCAACCAAAATTTTTCAAATTAAAATTAAATCCACTTTTCAAGAAGTTAGAACTCAAGTAGCCAACTTAAATAGTTTTGTGCAGGAAAGAATATCAGGTATGAAAATTGTGCAATTATTTACACGTGAAAAAATTGAGTATGATAAATTTTTACAGATTAATGATAAGCATAAAAAAGCTAATGTTAGAACGGTATGGTACTATTCCATTTTCTTTCCTATCGTTGAAATTTTATCTTCAATTACATTAGGAATTATTGTTTGGTATGGTGGATTAGCGGCGGCAGTAGATGGAGCGGCTTCATTTGGTACTATTACAAGCTTTATAACCATGAGTAGCATGTTATTTAGACCATTAAGGCAAATAGCCGATAAGTTTAATACATTGCAAATGGGAATGGTAGCTGCAGAAAGAGTATTTACTGTTTTAGATGAAAATGAAGAAGAAGTAGATATCGGAACTTTAGAAGTAGCACATTTAAAAGGGGAAATAATTTTTGAAAATGTTCATTTTAGATATTTAAAAGATGAACCTGTATTAAGAGGGATTTCGTTTAAGGTTAAGCAAGGGGAAACTGTTGCAGTTGTTGGTGCTACCGGTGCTGGAAAATCAACCATTATTAATTTGCTGAGCAGATTTTATACTATAGATTCAGGAAGTATTTTGGTAGATGGTATTGATATAAATAAATTTACTTTATCGTCATTAAGAAATCAAATTAGCGTGGTTTTACAGGATGTATTTTTATTTTCAGATACTATATTAAATAATATTACGCTTAATAACGACAATATTCATTTGGAAGAAGTTCAAGAAGCCGCCAAAAAAATTGGAATCCATAATTTTATTATGACTTTGCCAAATAACTATCATTATAACGTAAAAGAAAGAGGAGGAATGTTATCTTCAGGTCAACGCCAACTTATTGCATTTTTAAGAGCTTATGTAAGTAAACCTGCAATTTTAATTTTAGATGAAGCTACATCTTCTATAGATGCACAATCAGAAGCAATGATACAAAAAGCTACCAATACCATCACTAAAAATAGAACGTCTATTGTAATAGCTCATAGATTAGCAACTATAAAAAAAGCGGATAAAATTATTGTAATGGAAAAAGGTAAAATAGTAGAACAAGGAACACATCTTGAGTTATTAAAACAAAAAGGATATTATAGTAAACTGTACGAAATTCAATTTGAGACAGCAAAAGCGAGTTAGTTAATTATTGACATTAAACGATAACTATATTTTGTTTGTCATTAATTTTATCGTTTTACAATGTTCACCAAACTACAATTAAAATTATTTACTCCAGATCTTCTTTAATCATTTCTGATAATTTATCTATATCATTAAAAAGTATAAATTCGCCATTTTTTATATAAGATATTTGTCCGGTCTCTTCTGATACGGCCAATGCCAATGCATCAGAACGCAAAGTTATTCCCAAGGCTGCTCTATGTCTTAATCCAAATCGTTCTGGAATAGAAATATCTTTTTCAACAGGTAAGATAACTCTCGTGGCCGTAATAAAATTATCTTCTATAATAGTGGCTCCATCATGCAACGGACTATTTTTGTAAAAAATACTAAAAAGTAAAGGTTTATTAACTCTAGCATACATTTCATCACCTGTTTGTTTAACCAGATCTAGATTATTATGCCTTTGAATGATTATCAAAGCTCCGGTTTTAGATTTAGACATTTCATTACATGCAGCAACAATACTATCAACATCTGTGCTAACATAATCTTCTCCTCCTCGCATAGTTGTTAAAAACTTAAATCGTTTTAGAAAACCTTTTTTGGTGGTGAAATTAGTAGAGCCAACCATCAATAAAAATTTTCTGATTTCTTGCTGAAAAACAATAATTAAAGCAATAAAACCACCCCCAAGAAACTTTCCTAAAATGTCACTTAGCAATTCCATTTTAAGGGCAACTGTAAGTTTCCAGATTAAATATACTATTGCAATACCTAAAAAAATATTGATAGCAGCCGTTCCTCTTATTAGTTTGTAAACATAATAAAGTAATACAGCTACTAAAACAATGTCAAGTATATCTAAAATTCGAAAGTCTAAAAATTTAAATGTATCCAAAAAAAAGGTTTCGGTAAATGTAATAATAATTTATGCTATTTTAAAGACTAAATTTATTTTAAATAGCAATTTTTCTATTGCATATTATGGGTTAAGGGTGCTTCTTCAAAGATCAATTGCGGGTATTTGGTTTTAATTGTTTCAATCTTTGAAGCTAATGCCTTATTTTTTTTATTGCTTTTAAACTTAATTTCTAATTTATCTAGTGATTCTCCATATAGCGAGTTGGCTAAATTGTTTCGCAATTCATAATAAGCATTTAAAATTTCATTTTGAACAGTAATATATGTGGCGTAAGAAGTATTTCTATTGGTTTGCAATTTAATAATGGCTTTTTCAGGATGTTCTGAAGAATTTATTTCCTTTTTTCCATGACACCAATTACATTTTTCTCCATTCATATTTGTGCCTGATCCATTATCAATAAAATCAATAACCAGTAATTTAAGCATATCTATTTTAATAATTTGATGACCTTCAATTAATATTTTATCATTTGCATTAATGCTTATTTCAAGTACATTTTTTTCTTTTAATAATATATTTATTGGATGTGTTTGTTTTTCTGGGAGACGTTTAGGGATGCCTATTTCAGTATCTAATGTAGTGGTTACTAAGAAAAAGATCAAGAGTAAAAATGCAATGTCAGCCATTGATCCGGCATTAATTTCAGTACTGTTTCTGTCGCTCATAATTTTGTTATTTAGGAATTAAGCCCGAGTTCTAGGATAGAGCTAGAGTTAAAAAATTAAGGCGAGGTTAACAAAATATTAACAAAAATAATGCCGAATTTTAGAGTAGTATATTAAATATGTAATGCCCTAACAATTTGGATAGTCTCTTGAGCTTCTTTTACATCGTGTACTCTTAAAATATGACTACCATTTAATAATGCTATAGTATTGGCAACAGTTGTGGCATTCAAAGCTTTGTCTGGACTGGTATTTAATAACCTATAAAGCATAGATTTCCTTGAAATACCACTTAAAATGGGTACTTCAAGGTTTTTAAATAAAGCCAAATTTTTAAGTAATTCATAATTCTGTGGTAATGTTTTACCAAAACCAAAACCTACATCTATAATAATATCATTAACACCAAGTATGCTGAGTTGGCGAATTTTTTCAGAAAAATAGTAGGTAATTTCTTTTATAATATTATGGTAAGTAGGTGTTTTTTGCATGGTCTGTGGTGTGCCTTGCATATGCATTATAATATAAGGGATTTGTAATTTAGCTATGATTTTAAACATGTTAGCATCAATAGATCCTGCTGAAATATCATTAACCATACATGCTCCGGCTTGTATGGCTTCAAGTACCACCTTACTTCTAAAGCTATCTATAGAAATGAACCGATTGGGAAAATATTTACTTAACAATTCTATTACCGGTATAACCCTCTGCAATTCTACCTTTTCGCTAATATGCTTAGCATTGGGTCTTGAAGAATAACCTCCAACATCAATAAAAGTAGCCCCTTCTGTCAGCATTTTTTCTGCTCTAAGTAAAATGCTCTTATCACTTTTCAAAGTATTACCATCATAAAAAGAGTCAGGTGTAATATTTAAAATACCCATTACTTTTGGCGATGATAAGTCTATAAGCTTGCCTTTACAATTAATGTGCATATGTTAGTTGAGATAAAAAATTTGAATTATTAAACACAGGATATTATTTACTCGCAACAGTATTCACAACTTTGGACATTTTTGGAGCGGTATAATGATTCATTTTATACATTAACTCATCAATAGCATCACTAACCAAAAGCATGTCTTTATTATTTTGTTTTAAAAAACCTTCTTTTACCATTACCTCTAATTGTTGTAAGCTATGGTCAAAATAACCATTCGTATTTAGAATTCCAACGGGTTTGGTTTCAATACCCAATTGCCCTAGAGTAAGTGCTTCAAAAAGTTCATCTAAAGTCCCAAAGCCTCCTGCCAAAGCTATGTATCCATCCACTAAGCGGCTAATTTTTACTTTACGTTTGGACATTTTTTTTGTCACTATCATTTCGGTTATGGTCGTATGAGCAACCTCCTTATGACGTAATAAATGTGGTATAACTCCAATAACCTCTCCTTTATGTTTTAAAACGGCATCCGCTAAAACCCCCATCATGTCTATTTTACCACCACCATAAACCAAACCAATATTGTTTTTTGCCATGTAAATACCCAAATTTTTAGCAGCATCAGCATATTGATTGTTAAAACCAATACTCGATCCACAAAAAACTGCAATACGTTTCATAATTTGTTATTATTTAGTAGTTGTTGTAAAAATAAACAATTGATAAAGACTAATTAGTAAGTTTTTTCATAAATTCGTCCGATAGTTAAATAAGAAACAATAAAAAGCCGGAATAAATCAATTATGCAGAAAACAGATGAGCAATATGATGCTATAATCTTACAATGTAGAACACTTTTTATCAATAAAATGAAAGATTATGGTAGTGCCTGGCGTATTTTAAGATTGCCTTCATTAACCGATCAGATTTTTATCAAAGCACAACGCATCCGTCAATTGCAACAAAATGACACAAAAAAAGTTGACGAAGATGAAATTTCGGAATTTATAGGAATTATTAATTATGCTATTATGGCACTCATTCAACTGGATAAAGGAATTGTAGAACAACCCGACTTATCAGTGAAAAATGCTACTAAATTGTATGATAAACATATAGAAGTTACTAAATCTTTAATGGAAAATAAGAACCATGATTATGGCGAGGCTTGGCGAGATATGCGTGTAAGTTCATTAACTGATTTAATTTTGCAAAAATTATTACGCGTAAAACAAATTGAAGATAATCAAGGTAAAACTTTGGTTTCTGAAGGTATTGATGCCAATTATCAAGATATGATAAACTATGCGGTTTTTGCTTTGATTTTAATGAATGAACATCAATAACTCATGAAATTTCTAACACAAATTGCAAGACTTTTAGTAGCCTTAACTTTTATCTTTTCAGGATTTGTAAAGTTGGTTGATCCCTTAGGTTCAGCCTATAAATTTCAAGATTATTTTGCAGCTGATGTATTAAATTTAGAATTTTTAAGCCCTTATGCACTGCCTTTTGCTATGGTCTTAATCCTAGCTGAAATTATACTTGGGGTGATGCTCTTAGCTGGATTTAAATCTAAACTAACCATTTGGAGTTTATTACTATTGACACTTGTGTTTTTATTTCTAACTTGGTATTCAGCTTACTATAATAAAGTAACAGATTGTGGTTGTTTTGGAGATGCCATCACATTAACGCCATGGGAAACTTTTTATAAGAATATTGTATTGATTGTGCTTATTATATTTTTGTTGTTTACTATAAAACATATAAAACCCCTTATTAGTAAGAAATTTGTAACAGGGGTCGTCTTTGCTAGTTTATTTTTCTTTTTGTTTATCTTGTATTATGTATTACAGCATTTGCCTTTAATAGATTTTAGAGCCTATGCCATAGGTAAAAATATACCTGAAGGAATGATTATTCCTGAAGGAGCCCAGAAAGATGTTTATGAAGACACTTGGATTTATAAAGTAAATGATGAAGACAAAGAATTTACTACAGAAGAAAAACCTTGGGAAATTGAAGGTTCTACTTTTGTAGATAGAAAAACCGTACTCCTTGAAAAAGGTTATGAACCACCTATACACGATTTTACTATGGAACGTGAAGATGTTGATTTTACGGAATTTTTAATGCAAAAAGAAAAATTGTTATTGATTGTAATGCATAATCTATCTAAAACGGATATAGAATTATTACCGAAGTTAAAAGACTTAAGTACAAAAGCAATGCAAGAAGGATTTGATGTGTATGCTATGTCGTCCTCAAAGGAAGAAGATTTTTTAAAGATCAAAGAACAATTTAATTTAGATTTTGATTTGTTATTTTGTGATGATATTACATTAAAAACAATGATAAGAGCAAACCCAGGTATTATTACCCTAGATAAAGGAACTATAACTGGTAAATGGAATGCAAATGATGCCGACAAGGTGAAATTATAAATTTAATATTAATAAATTCTTCCTTTCGATCTTTCGAAGTGAGAAGGATTAGTAATAGGTATAATGAAACAATTATTATTGGTTTTTGTTGGAGGAGGTATGGGTAGTGTCTTTCGATATCTTATTTCTAAATATCTAAACAATCCGATTTCCGGAATACCTTATGGTACTTTTTTGGTGAATATATTGGGAAGTTTATTTATTGGAATTATTTTAGGACTAACCATAAAGAATCAAGCCTTAAACCAAAATCAAACACTATTATTTGCAACAGGGTTTTGTGGAGGGTTTACTACATTTTCAGCTTTTGCCTACGAAAATCATTTATTTTTAAAATCGGGTGATTTTATGACCTTCTTTTTATACACCATGGCAAGTTTTATAATAGGTTTTTCCGCTGTCTTTTTAGGGATGTATTTAGTTAAAGCTTAAATAGGTTCAACGCATAGTGTCAAATCAACCCAGCACCTAATGCTATGGAGATTAAAATTAACAAAATTGCCACTATTGTTTGTAAAAATTTTAGGGTAACTTTTTTTAATAATTTGTTGCCAATATAAGCCCCGATAATTGCTGATAAAGTTGCAGAGATCACTAAAGTCAGATTATCAGTAAGTCCAGATTTTGTGAACCTTGATGCATAAACGCTCAACCGTGTAAAATCAACAAAGGTAGAGACTACCACCGCTGTACCAATAAAGGTTTCTTTTGTAAGACCGGCCTTAATAAGAAAGGCACTTCGCAATGCTCCCTGATTTCCGGAAAGTCCACCAAAAAAACCACTCAATGCTCCACCTAATGCTAATTTTTCTTTTCCAAATTGTAAATTTTTGAAATATGGAATGAGATCCATACTTGCAAAAATGATCAGTAATATTGAGATGATAAATTTTACAGGGTAAATTTGAAAAGTGCTATCAAATAGACGGTAAGAATAAAGTGGTTTGATATCTGGTATATGTAATAAAAGCCAAGCACCAAAAAATGCTGCAATAACGGCTGGAATACCAAATTTTAATAATACCTTTTTATCTGCATTTTTACCTACTAATATAATTTTAAAAATATTATTTAAAAAATGTACTATTCCTGTCAAGGCAATGGCCAATTCAACAGGAAAGAAAATCATAAAAACAGGAGTTAAAATAGTGCCTAAACCAAATCCTGAAAAAAATGTAAGGATAGCCACTATAAAGGCAACAAATGATATAATTACTATTTCCATATATTAATCAATAGTAGTTTAGATCTTGCTAAATAATTTGTCTCATTTGTTCAAGGTTAAATTCTTATTTAGCATAAAATTTAGGCGGTTTTCTATGTTTTGTACCCTGCTCATAACCATAAGATAATTTAATTAAAGTGGGTTCACTGTACATTCTTCCTAAAAATTGTAATCCTGCCGGTAGACCCTCGCTGCTAAAACCCATTGGCACGGTAAAAGCAGGTTGGCCTGTATGTGGTGCAATTACCTGGTTGCTATCTCCTAAATACTCTTCTTCAAAAGAGCTAATGTGGGCAGGTTTATTATTCCATGTTGGATAAATAATGGCATCTACCTGTAAACTATCCATTTGCTTTTCAATGGCATTTCTAAATGCCAATCGTCTAACATCTGTATAGGGATCTTCGCAAGCTATTGCTTTTTCGTTTTCTCTTCCGGTATTTTCTGAAAAGTATTTTAAAATATTTTTAGCATAATCAGATGTGGTTCCAATACGTATAATATCTTCTAAAGTTTTGAGTGTATCTCTTTTTACATAAGTGGCCAAATAAGCCTCAATATCCTGTCTAAAATTTGCACACCATTGGTTGGTTTTTAAACTATCAAAATTTGGAACATTTATATCAATTACGGTTGCTCCCAAACGCTCTAGATCCAATATAGACTTTTCAAAAAGAGCCTGTATCTCTTTGTCTGGATTATCATCGCTCAATTGTCTTAAAACACCAATTTTTGTATTTTTAAGTCCGTCAACCTTTAAGTACTGTTGATAATCTGTTGCTACTTTACCTTTATTATAATTGGTTATATTATCTTCAGGGTCAAAACCTGCAATAATTTCTAAAACTTTAGTGGCATCCTCAACCGTTCTGCACATTGGACCAGCAACATCATTACGCATATATAATGGAATAATACCGCTTCTGCTTACCAAACCTAAAGTAGTTCTAAAACCTACCAACGCATTATGCGAAGACGGGCCACGAATAGAATTTCCGGTATCAGTGCCTAGTCCTATTGTACCATAATTGGCTGCAATACCAGCTCCGGTGCCACCACTAGATCCTGCAGGTACGTATGCTAAGTTGTACGGATTATGTGTGGTACCATGCGTAGAACTTTCTGTATGCTTGGCACTAAATGCCCACTCCGCCATATTAGATTTTGCGATGATAATAGCACCTGCATCCGCCAATCGTTGTACAACAAAAGCATTAGAATCAGGAATAAAATCTTGCAAAGCCAAAGCTCCGGCTGTGGTTGGCATACCAACGGTATTATAATTGTCTTTTACAATTAGCGGAATTCCATGCAATGGTCTTAATTTACCTGTTTTTTTAAATTCTTCGTCTAATTTTTTAGCAGTAATTAAAGCTTCTTTATTGATGTATGAAATGGCATTGGTTTTACCATCCAAGCTGTCTATTCTATCAAAATAGGCGTTGACTAGTTGTACAGCAGTATAATCTCCGTTTTGATATGCCTTGTGAATTTGAGTAATAGTCAACTCATTTAGTGAGATGTTTGGGTTTTCTTTTTTAGGGTCAGAACAACTTGAAACCAAGAATACAAGTAGTAATAGTATGTTAGGTATTTTAGTCATAATTTATAAAATATAATTTTGTGATGTATTAAATTACTTCTAATAATTTAAAAGGGCAAATTCAAAAAATCTACATTGCCACCCGACAGTATAATGCCTACTTTTTTATTGTTAAATTCCGATTTAGAATTTAAAATTGCTGCTAAAGCAACAGCACTAGAAGGTTCGACAATAATTTTCATCCTTTCCCAAATGAGTCTCATGGCGGCTACAATTTCTTCCTCACTTACTCTAATAATTTTTTCAACATGATTATTAATGAGGTTAAAAGTAATATCACCCAAAGAAGTTTTGAGTCCATCGGCAATAGTCTCTGTAGTGCTATTATGTTCTATTTTACCACTAGCTATTGAGCGAAAAGCATCGTCAACATTTATAGGTTCTGCTCCTATCACCATACAATTGTGGCCAAATGCAGTTGCACTTAGGGCGGTACCTGAAATTAATCCACCACCACCAACAGGGGCAACTATGATATCTAAATCAGAATGTTTTTCCAGCAATTCTTTACCCGCAGTGGCATTGCCTAATATCACATTAAAATCGTTAAATGGGTGAATAAAAGTTGCACCTTTTTCTTTTTGAATGAGTTGGGCAGAAGCTTCTCTCGCATCCAATGTAGGTTCACATTCGGTAATCAAACCACCATAACCTTTTACTGCATTTTTTTTTACTTCTGGGGCATTACTAGGCATTACTATATAGGCTTTTATACCTAAATTTTGTGCTGCTAGAGCCAATGCTTGTGCAAAATTTCCGGACGAATGTGTGACTACACCTTTTTGCCTTAGTTCCGTTGACAATTGCAAAATGGCATGGGTGGCACCACGCATTTTAAAAGCACCCATTTTTTGAAAATTCTCACATTTAAAAAATAACTCAGCACCTGTAATTTTATTAATTGTTTGTGAGGTAATAATCGGAGTAAGGTGAATATATGGCTTTATCCTTTTACTAGCTTCTATTATATCTTCTTTAATATCCATAAATTATTTTTTATATGCTTTAACTCCTGATTTTATAGCTGCATCTAAATAATTCTCTTTTGGAGGAATAGGGCATGAGTACTTGATATTGTATGCACAATATGGATTGTAAGCTTTATTAAAATCTATAATGATTGTATCTCCTTCTGGAATTTCTAAATCTATAAACCTACCACCTCCATAAGTTTCATTGCCATTGGTTTTATCGGTAAAAGGAATAAACAAATGATTTTTATATTCATCTTTTTTAATTAACTCTTGATTTTGATAAATATGTAAGATCAACTTTTTGCCTTCTAATGTAAATGTTGCTTTACCATAATTTTTATACATAGCTAATCTATCCGTGGTCGTAGGCATAGCAAATGTTTTCGGAGTATTTTCCAATTCAAATTTTGCCTTGATGTTATAGACGGAATCTATAGGAAAAAAATCTAATGATTTAAAAGTAATAAAATCATCTGTTGTTAAAGGTGTATGTTCTTTATCAGAAAATTCTGAATTTATTTTATACTGAAATCCTTTTATCTGAGCCGTATGGTCTGTGTAAATTTCTTTTTTTTGTGAACAGGCCGCAGTAGAAATTACAAATAGTATCAATAATATAAATTTTTGCATGAAAAAATAATTTTACTCAAAGGTAACAATTGATGTCTTTTAAAAAAAGCCCATCTATGCGTAAAGTTATTATTTTTCTACGCAATCAAAAAAATTAATGGGTTCATTAAAAAATATTTTGTAGTTTTGATTCATTAATAAGACATAAATTATGTACACATCAATTAAATACGTCCGAATTACCTGTTTGTCATCAAACATGCATGGGTATATTATGAATTGATAAGTATAGATAATCAAATTATATAAACCCGGCAAATTGCCGGGTTTTTTATTTTAACAACTAATGAAACTATTAATTTACTTAAATAATAAACTTGTTCAACCCTACTTAGACACTTTTAAAGGCCTGTCAAAAGAAGTATGGTGGTTGGCGTTTATTACCTTGATAAATAGAGCAGGTACTATGGTGATTCCGTTTTTATCATTGTATTTAACCAAACATTTAGGTTTTTCTTTAGGTAAGGTAGGTTGGATAATGACTGCATTCGGACTAGGTTCTGTTGTGGGTTCTTGGCTTGGTGGAAAACTAACGGATAAAATAGGTTATTATAAAGTAATGCTGTGGAGTTTGTTTGCAACTGGAGTATTATTTGTTGGTTTGCAATTTCTAACGACGTTTTATACCATTTGTATGGGTATATTTTTAGTGATGTTAGTAGCAGATACTTTTAGACCGGCAATGTTTGTAGCATTAAGTACCTATAGTAAACAAGAAAACAAAACACGTTCTGTTACCTTAATTCGTTTGGCAATTAATCTTGGATTTTCCGCAGGACCTGCGGTAGGGGGTTTAATTATTACAACTATTGGGTATCATGGTTTGTTTTGGATAGATGGTATTACCTGTATCATGGCAGCAGTTTTATTAGTGAATGTATTACATCCTAAAAAAGCAAGAGTTTTGGATAAAGTAATGGCTGAAAATCCAAAATCTGCGTATAGCGATGGCACATTTTTTATTTTTTTAGCGGCCATGGTGTTATTTGGATTTGTGTTCCTGCAATATTTTTCTACGATACCACTATATTATAAAAATATACGATTGTTATCAGAATATCAAATTGGTTTATTAATGGGTATGAATGGGTTTATAATTTTTGCCTTAGAAATGCCATTTATTAAAAAATTAGAAGATGGTCAATTCAATACCTCTAATTTAATGATTATAGGTGCTGTTTTGTTGGCATTTAGCTTTTTAATATTGAATGTAGGATCTTGGATGGGAATTATTATTATAGGCATGGTATTTATGACTTTTGGTGAAATGATACTTTTTCCGTTTTCTAATTCATTTGTTATGGAAAGAGCCAAAGGAGGTAAGCAAGGGCAGTTTATGGGTTTATACAGTATTGCATTTTCTATTGCTCATATTTTTGGGCATAATTCTGGTATGCAATTGGTAGAACGATTTGGTTTTGAGTTTACTTGGTATATTATGAGTAGTTTAACTTTAGGGTGTATACTATTAATATGGTTGCTTAAAACTAAAGTAGAAAAAGAAAGACTGGCAAAAATAGAGCGTTATCATAATTGAGTAAGATTTATCTTTTAATTCTTAAGCTTTCTTCCTATAGTTTTCATGATAATGGGATAGTTTCTGGTATTCAATTTAATTCATAAAAGAGGTTAAGCTCTAATGATAATAAAATCAATTAGCCCATTCGGGATAAACATCTAAAACAATATCAAAAATAAAAGTAGCCAGATAATATGAGCTTAAGGTTACAATTAATATTCCTATGATATTTAATGCAAATCCAGTTCTAGACATATCAATTACTTTTAATCGTTTAGTGCCAAAAATAATGGCATTAGGGGGTGTAGCAACCGGTAACATAAAAGCTAGTGATGCAGCTATAGTTGCGGGTAACATAAATAACAACGGATTCATTTCTATACTCATAGCTAATCCTGCCAATACCGGAAGAAAAGTTTCTACAGTAGCCACATTTGAAGTTAATTCTGTTAGAAATGTAATCAATAAAGCGATGGCTAATACAATGACAAAAGGATGCACGTCTTTTAGCCAAATGAGCTGATCTCCAAACCATTGTGATAATCCCGATTCTTTAAAACCGCTAGCTAAAGCAAAGCCACCGCCAAAAAGTAAAATAATTTCCCAAGGAATGTCTTCTGCTGTTTTCCAATCCATTAAAAATTTACCTTTTTCTTTTTTAGATGGAATTAAAAATAACAAAACGGCTATCGCTATAGCAACAGTACCATCATTTAAAAATTTAGGATTGTTAAAAATATTTGACCAACCTTTCAAAGTAAATGAACCTAGTACAATATCGGCTCGGGTAAACCATAATAGAGCCAATAGTGTAAATAAAACAGCTAATATTTTTTGTTCTATTATCCAGGGTCCTAATTTTTTATACTCATTTTTTATAGTTGAAATATCCAAAGTTGTCCACTGGGCAGCATCTTTTTTTACAAAAACATAATACAAATATCCGAAAGTGATTATGAATAATATTATGGCTATTGGAAATGCATAAAAAAACCATGAAGCAAAAGAAATTTCAGGAGCATTGGGAAAATAGATAACAAAAATTCTAGCGAAAGACAGATTAGGAGGTGTGCCAATTAATGTTGAAATTCCTCCTATAGAAGCACTATAAGCCACTGCCAATAACAACCCGGTAGAGAAGTGGTGAACATTCTCTTTACTATTTGTTTCTTCTAATTTTAAGATAATAGATAAGAGAATAGGTATCATAAGCATGGTGGTTGCCGTATTAGATATCCACATTGAAAGGAATGCTGTGCCTATCATAAAGCCTAGCATTATTTTAGCCGGAGTGTTGCCAACCAATAATAAGAGTTTCAGTGCAATGCGCCGATGTAAATTCCATTTTTGCATGGCGAGTGCAAATAAAAATCCGCCTAGATATAAAAAAATAATATCATTAAAATAATTTGAAGCAACCGCTTTACCATTCATAACGCCTAATAACGGAAACAGTAAAAATGGCAGTAAAGAAGTAACTCCTAAAGGTACTATTTCAGTAATCCACCATAAAGCCATTAAAATTGCAACTGCAAGAGTATAGGTAATAATAGGTTTGTTGGGTTCCAGATCAACAAAAAATACCATATAAAAGAATAAAACCGGAGTCAATAAAAATACTAAGTACCTAATTCTGTGACGAATTATTGATATTATGATGTTCAAAATAATTATTTTAAAACTGAAAAACTAAAGTTAGTCACCTATAGTTCCAAATTCAACACCTTCAGAGTAAGCGACTTTAATATTATTCTCACTAAAAGCTTTTTTGATATTTTGATGAGCAGCAAAAATAACTTCCCAATAATCATCTGGTTTTGTGTAAGGTCTCACCGCTATCTGTACATTATGACTATCAAAATTTTCAATTCCTATTTCCGGTTTAGGATCATCTAGAATTAATGAAATAGTAGACAAGGATTCACGAATAATATTTTTAATTTTAGGAAAACTCTCTTCATATGGCATAGTCACAGCAATTTCTAGTCTAATCATACCTTTTTCAGAATAATTGGTAACCACATCATCGGTGATTTTTGAATTGGGAATGATTAAAGTCTTATTACCCGGAGAAATTATAATAGTATTAAATACACCAATTTCTTCAACTTTACCAAACTTGTCCTCAATTTGAATCCAATCTCCAACTTTATAAGGTTTTAAAGATAGTACAATAAGACCTGAAGCAAAATTACCTAAGCTACCTTGTAAAGACATCCCAATAGCAAAAACAGAGGCCGCAATTATGGTAGCAAAAATAGTCAGTTCAATACCAACAATCCCGGCAACAATAATGAGCAAAAGCACTTTTAAACTGACACTAACAATAGACATTAAAAATGGACGGATATTGGCTGACATGCCACCTTTTTCCAACGCCAATTCAAAAAGTTTTATCAATTTTTTAATAACCTTAAAGCCAATCCATAATATAGCCACTGCTAATAAAATTTTAGGGGCGAAAAAGATGATTTTTTCTTGGGCTATTTCTAGGTATTCAGTGATTTTATCCATTGATGGTATAGAATGATTGCTAATAGAGGTGTAATTTACAAAAAAAAGAAAACTATTTTTTAAGAATAGTAGTGAGATTTTTAAACAATTTCTAATCGAGAAAAACGAATGATATTATTGGATGATTATAATTTATCAGAACTAGTCATTGTTGGTGCCTGACTGTTGCAGCTACAGTGTACCCATATCTTTTGTTATTTTTTTTGATCAGTTGTAAGCTCCTCCCTTTAGATAAAGTGAAGTGGCCACACTTTTTGGCGTGGACGGAGGGGGTGAAAGCCAAAACCAAACCTGCCTGTCGCCAGGCAGGGGTCATTTTTTACAAGTCTTTGAGATTAACATCGTAGCTGCCGCAGGTTAATTTTCTATCAACAATTATTATCTCTAAAATTTGCATTAATATATTAAGATCCCGCTATCGTCCCTCAGCGGGATAAATGATTTTTGTTAAATTGTAAGTTTTAGCCAAAAGATCCCACTATCGTCCCTCAGCGGGATAAATGATTTTTGTTAAATTGTAAGTTTTAGCCAAAAGATCCCGCTATCGTCCCTCAGCGGGATAAGCGACCTCTAAGTCTTAGCTAAAAAGCTAAGACAAGAGTCTGCTTACATGTTTCTTCTATATTCTCCACCAACTTCAAATAAAGCATGGGTTATTTGACCTAAAGAACACACCTTTGTTGCTTCCATCAATTGCTCAAAAATATTTTCATTCTTAATGGATTTTAGCTGTAATAGTTTTAGTTGTTCTTTAACTTCTGATATATTGCCTTTATTTATATTTTTGACTACTTCAATTTGGTATTTCTTTTCTTTTTCTGTAGCTCTAATAACTTCTTGAGGCAATATAGTGGGCGAGCCTTTGCTGCTTAAAAAAGTGTTTACGCCTATTATCGGAAACTCACCATTGTGTTTTAAGGTCTCATAATACAAACTTTCTTCTTGTATTTTAGAACGTTGATACATGGTTTCCATAGCCCCTAAAACGCCACCACGTTCCGTAATTCTGTCAAACTCAACATAGACCGCTTCTTCTACCAAATCGGTTAATTCCTCAATAATAAATGCTCCTTGAATTGGATTTTCATTTTTAGCCAAGCCTAATTCTTTATTGATTATTAATTGAATAGCCATGGCTCTTCTTACAGATTCTTCAGTCGGCGTTGTAATGGCTTCATCATAAGCATTAGTGTGTAAGCTATTACAATTATCATAAATAGCATATAAAGCTTGTAGTGTGGTTCGGATGTCATTAAAATCTATTTCTTGGGCATGTAATGAACGTCCGGAAGTCTGAATATGATACTTCAACATTTGAGCTCTGTCATCAGCACCATATCTTAATTTCATGGCTTTTGACCATATTTTACGAGCAACCCTTCCAATAACAGCATATTCAGGATCAATTCCATTAGAAAAAAAGAAGGAAAGATTAGGACCAAACTTGTTAATATCCATTCCTCTTGATAAGTAATATTCTACATAGGTAAATCCATTAGAAAGTGTAAATGCCAATTGAGAAATTGGGTTAGCACCTGCTTCAGCAATATGATAGCCGGATATAGAAACAGAATAAAAATTACGAATCTTATTTTCAATGAAATATTCTTGTACATCACCCATAAGTCTTAACGCAAATTCAGTTGAGAAAATACAGGTATTCTGTGCTTGATCTTCTTTTAATATATCTGCTTGAACTGTACCACGAACTTTAGAAATGGTTTCAGATTTAATTTTTTGATAGATATCTTTTGGCAAAACTTCATCTCCACTAACGCCCAGAAGCATTAATCCTAATCCGTTATTGCCTTCTGGTAGATCTCCTTGGTATGAAGGCCTATCAACATCTTTTTTTGTGTATATACTTTGAATTTTTTTCTCAATTTCTTTTTCTAAGCCCTTATCTTTGATATATTTTTCACATTCTTGGTCAATAGCGGCATTCATAAAAAAACCTAATAGCATAGGTGCCGGACCATTGATGGTCATGGAAACTGAACACATAGGGTTGGTCAATTCAAAACCTGAATATAATTTTTTGGCGTCATCTAAACAACAAATAGAAACTCCGGCATTTCCAATCTTACCGTAAATATCAGGACGCAGATCAGGGTCGTTTCCATACAATGTAACAGAATCAAAAGCGGTAGACAAGCGTTTGGCTTTTAGACCAAAGCTTACATAGTGAAAACGCCTATTGGTACGTTCTGGACCACCTTCACCGGCAAACATCCTTGCCGGATCTTCACCCGTCCTTTTAAATGGATAAATTCCTGCGGTATAAGGAAATTGACCCGGTACGTTTTCCTGAAATCTCCAATGTAGTATGTCACCCCAAGCTTCATATTTTGGTAATGCAATTTTAGGGATTTGTAAATGAGACAATGATTGGGTATGCGTTTGGATCTTGATTTCTTTATTACGAACTTTAAATGAATATATAGGATCTATATACGATTGCTTTTTTGCTGACCAATTCAAAATTAATTCCCAATGATGAGGATTTAAGTCCATTTTAATTCGGGAAAATTCTTTGAAGAGTAATTTCAGAAATTGAGATCGAGATACCTCATCATTCGTGCCTTCCTGAATATTGGAAGATGAAATGTCATTTAAAGCAGAATGAAGAATTTTTTCTTCGTTTAGACCGGTATTTGTTAAAAAGGAATGCTCTTTGTTTGTTTTATTCACGGTGCTTGTGATCAGATTTTCTTTAATAGCTGCAACAGAACAAATTGTTTTAAAAACACCAAATAATTGCTGAGCTATCTCCTTTTGCTCTAAGCACCCTATATTATAATTTCGATTATTTTCAGTTATTTCAGAAAGGTATCGCACTCTATTGGGTGGGATAATAAACTGTTTTTCTGATATTTCATCTGAAATTTCCAAATTACTTTTGAAATTAGCCTGGGTCTTATTGTTGATTTTTTCAATAAGTGTCTTATATAAAGAATTGGCTCCAGGGTCATTAAATTGGGAAGCAATTGTTCCGAAAATTGGCATTTTTTCAAAATTGCTATCCCATAAATTATGATTGCGTTGATATTGCTTTTTTACATCGCGTAAAGCATCCAAACCGCCACGTTTATCAAATTTATTAAGTGCAATAACATCGGCAAAATCAATCATGTCAATTTTTTCAAGTTGTGTTGCAGCACCATAGTCGGGTGTCATAACATATAATGAAACATCAGAATGATCTAAAATTTCTGTATCAGATTGTCCTATTCCTGATGTTTCTAAAATAATTAAATCATATGCGGCTGTTTTTAAAATTGAAATAGCATCACTTACATGTTTCGATAGTGCTAAATTAGATTGTCTGGTGGCAAGAGAACGCATATAAACTCGATCGTTTCTAATGGCATTCATTCTTATTCTATCTCCCAACAAGGCACCTCCTGTTTTTCTTTTAGAGGGGTCAACAGATACTATTGCTAAAGTTTTATCCTTAAAATCAGTTAAAAATCTTCTTACCAATTCGTCAACTAACGATGATTTTCCAGCACCACCTGTACCTGTAATTCCTAAAACAGGAACGTTATTTTTTGATGGCGTAAAAATCTTATGATATGCTGAATAATTATTTTCTGCCATCGTAATTAATCTCGCAATAGTATTGACATCCTTTTTTTTAAGTCGATCTATGACTTCTTCCCTTTGTGGGGAAGCTGGGAGAGGACTATCACATTGCTCAATCATATTATTAATCATGCCTTGCAAGCCCATTTTTCTGCCATCATCTGGAGTGTAAATTCTAGCGATTCCATAATCCATTAAATCCTTAATTTCTTCTGGTAAAATAACACCACCTCCACCACCAAAAATTTTAATTTGCGAAGCTCCTTTTTCTTTTAAAAGGTCATACATATATTTAAAATACTCATTATGTCCACCTTGATAAGAAGTCATGGCAATGGCATTGGCATCTTCTTGAATAGCTGTATTTACAACTTCTTCAACACTTCTATCATGACCTAAATGGATAACTTCAACACCAGTGGCTTGAATTATTCTACGCATAATATTGATAGCGGCATCATGACCATCAAAAAGGGAAGCGGCGGTAACTATTCTGATTTTATTTTTGGGAATGTAGGCTTGAATTTGCTCCATAACAACGAAAAAAATTTTACGGTGCAATTTACAATTATTAATTGAAAGGCACTCTTAAAATAGAATTAGGAAGGGAATCTAAAAAGGGGTAATTATCACAAGAAATAATTGATAAAAGACCAACTTTTTCGATCTTTTATGTAGTTAGGATTACCCTCATTTTCATAAGCCTCTTTTTCAAAACTTATACTGCGGTAGGCTTTATTCCAATTTCTTAACCTGATTAGATGATAAATAAACTCAAGAGTATACCATAAAAAGAAGAAAATCCATAATAGCTCTTTTTGTTGTCTTAAATGAATTCGTTCGTGATTGATTAGAACCCAATTGTTATACAAAGATTTATTTTTTAAAAAAATAAATGGATATACAGCCAATCCGGTATAATTCTTTGGAATTAAAAATTTAGATATTAATATCATAGCATAATTGTGTAAGCAAATTTACAGACATAATCTAATAACGAGCAAATTAATAAATAATTATTCATTGATCTCTATGCGTAGGCGAACTTATAAACAAGAAATGAACATAATTTTATGCTAGATTCAAGTAAGATGTTATCGGGTCTTCCTTTTTTCGAGTTCTTTTAACAATGTCTTAAAAAAATCTGTAAGTTTTAACTTTAAATTTAGACTAATAAAAAATAATTCAAATAATCTCTTTGTTGCAATGGACTTAATAAGTATGGTTAAAATATTATTCTTGTTTATTTAACGTGAGTTCGATATAACTACAAAGGTAAATATAGTTGATTAGTATCAACAAATTTGTTTTTCAGCGATGGTTTTTTATCCTTAAAATTATATGCGACCAATGCTGAGAATATATTGTTAAAATA
>Ga0209633_10001836_pt1 | contig 21256 bp, 8 predicted proteins | sample Cruoilmetagenom1_FD_187290 | JGI IMG/M metagenome (GOLD analysis project Ga0209633, IMG submission 187290) | Oil polluted marine microbial communities from Coal Oil Point, Santa Barbara, California, USA - Sample 1 (SPAdes) (version 2) | ecosystem: Environmental > Aquatic > Marine > Oil seeps ... | reverse complement strand
ATTTCATATCAGAGTATTATTCAATCATTAGTGCATAACTATAGTACCAATAAATTGGAATTAAAGTTATAGTTGACTTTAATAAAAAAGAAAAAATATGTCAATCCTAAAGATATCAAACACCGTTACCCTGGATGAAACTGAAGTAGAGATAACTGCCATACGAGCGCAAGGTTCTGGTGGGCAGAAGGTCAACAAGGTCTCTGCTGCGATACATCTTCGTTTTGACATCTCTGCTTCGTTACTCCCTGATTTTTACAAAGAACGACTACTCTCACTTAAAGACAAACGCATCACCAAGGACGGCATAGTCGTCATAAAGTCACAACAGCACCGAAGCCAAGAACAAAACAGAGACGAAGCACTAGAACGTCTGGTAGAACTCATCAAAAGTGTGACGGTCTCTCAAAAAAAGCGCGTACCTACCAAACCGACAAAAGGCTCTGTCAATAGACGACTGAACTCGAAAAAGAAGCAGGCTAGTAAGAAACGATTAAGAGGGAAAGTGGATAAAGAATAGTAAACTAAAAAGGTTGGTAGTAAAGTTGGTAATCTAACCGATAACAACAGCAGATCATCATAGTTATGAAACATGAAAGGCTCAATCATGGGTTACCTTGACAACTATTTGACAAATGAGCACTTTTTTTCAAATGAAAACCATTTACATAAATTTCGATTTACTTTACTTAATGGTCTTACGCACTTTATTGCTTTTTTTATCACTTTATATTATTTTACAGCTTTGTTTGGTTTTATAGAGTTAACACCATATTTTGAGAAGGCTATGTTTGTCTATATGTTAGTTAATTTTATATCTTTATGGCTTCTGAAAAAAAGTAAGGAGTATTATGCTCTCGTAAGTAATATCACTATTATTACTGCCACTTTATTATTTTATATAGCTTTGATACAAATGATAAATGATGAGTTTAGAATGGTCTGGTTTTTAATTGTCGTCTTTGTTGCTTTTATACTTAAAGGACAGAGATATGGCATTACACTCATGTTCATCATACTCTTTTCAGTTTTAATAACCTTTTTGTATTTTGATTTACAGCTCTCAAATCTAGCTATATATACCTTTTTTAATTCTTTTTTTGTTTTTTCATCTTTTTCTTTTTTCTTTTTAGGGAAAATAGAAAAAGATGAAAAAGAATTTAGTCGATTACACCTAAAACTATCTAAAAAAATTTCTACAGAAATAAAGTACCGTAAAGAACAAGAGAAGCTACTTTTACAACAATGTCGTCTTGCTTCCATGGGGGAAATGATAGATTCCATAGCTCACCAGTGGAGACAGCCTCTTATGAACATAAACGCCATTTTGTTGAATATGGAAAGAGGAATAGAAATAAAAGAAAACCCTAAAGAATATTTGGAAAATAAAATGGATGAAGTGATTACTCTAACAACTCATATGTCTCAAACTATTGAAGATTTTAGATCGTTGCTCAAAGTAGACAAACAAAAAGTGCATTTTTTTATAGGTAAATCTATTAGTCATGCGCTTGAACTCTGCGAAGGGCTTCTCCAAAACATTGACATACAGGTTACACCAACAGACAAACTTTCATTTTACGGATATAACAATGAACTCATACAAGTACTTATCACCATACTTAGTAACGCGATTGATATACTCAATGTACGTAAGATAAAATCCAAGCAGATCATCATTGATATAAAGATTAATACACAACTATATATTTCTATAGAAGATAACGCAGGAGGCATAGAAGGAAAATATTTAGAAAAAATCTTCGATCCGTATTTTACAACCAAAGAGAACAGTGGGGGTACAGGACTTGGACTTTATATTGCTAAAATCATCATAGAACAAAACATGAGCGGGACACTGCATGTACTCAATACTGATAAAGGTGCAAAATTTGAAATATCTGTACCAAGTTGTTGATTTACGTTTCGTCACACTTTTATGTCATACTAAATGCAAAGGACAACAATGCTGAGTATTCTCAAAAATCATTCCATTCTTTATGTTGAAGATGAACCTCAGATAAGAGCTAATATCACAGAATATTTAGAGAGCTATTTTGCCACTGTGTATGTGGCATCCGATGGTAAAGAAGGTCTAGAATTTTACAAAAGTCACCATCCAGATGTTCTTCTTTTAGATATCAATTTACCTTTTCTCTCTGGTCTTAACCTTGCACAAAAAGTAAGAGCCATGGATCAAACAGTAAAGATAGTTATGCTTACCGCACATACTGAAAAAGAAAAGCTTCTTGTAGCCACTGAACTCAAACTTACCAAATACCTCATCAAGCCCATAGCACCAAAACTTTTTAAAGAGACGATGGAACTTTTAGCCAAGGAACTTAGACAAAATCCTACTCGCTTTATCAACCTCTCTGAAAACTGCGTTTGGAACAAAATACAAGAGGTATTGCTCATTGATGATGTTGTTGTTTCTCTCTTAGAGAAAGAACATCGCTTACTAAAGCTTCTTATTGAAAACAAAGGTTCTAACGTATCTTGTGAAGACATCATGGTGGCTGTATGGGACGATGCCTTTGAAAAAGACATCTCTCATGAATCTGTGAAAAACCTAGTCTCACATTTACGCAAGAAACTCCCTCATGGTTGCATAGATACAGTGTATGGAAAAGGATATATGCTCAAGTAGAATTCCCTCCCAAGTTTTCTCTTTTTCACGATTCGTTACCCTTTTTTGTCATACTTTGAAATAGTCTTAAAATAAAAAGAGATAACTTACTTCAAAGGGGCTTCAAAATGGGACGTAAAGCGGGTATTCCACTTATAGAGTTATTTACAGTAACTGATCAAATTAATCAAGTTTTACCAGCAGGACTTTCAGAGTTTCTCCTTAAGTTTGTTGCGATAGATTTGAAAACAAGAACAAGCAGCAATGCCATCATTTATACAGGTAAGTTACAATCTTTTCCTCAAACGTTTGATGCTGAGAATATAGAAGAATTCAAATTCTCCTTTGGTAGCTTACAAATACCATTAGTTTCTACAGGTGTCCCTTTTCAACTTTCACAAATAAGAGAAGATATTGTTAATGATTTAGAACCCGGAGCTCAATCTTGGCAATTTGATATATTGCTAAATGACTTGACTTTAGTCTTGGATGGCTTAATAGGTGCAGACTATATAGCTGGGGTAGGTACTGTCCCACGTCACTTGGTACCAAAAGAGGGTAATCCTCCCACAGCCATCACCGGTAGTGCCGGTATGCGTTTTGAACGTGCCAATGCAGACCAACCTGTAACTGTACGCTTATTTGATCCCATTTCAGGTAGCGATCCCTTTATCCCGATGCAACAGTCTGGGATGATATTTAATGTTACATGTACGCCTCCACATTTTCTCATAGGAAAATCCCAGTTTGGGATGTCATTACAGAATCTTATGTTTGACTACTCTCATGAATATTCACCCCCACAAATTTTAGAAAGAGGACAATCAGCTGATTGGGTAGGACTTGCTATTAAAGAAGCGACACTCTACTTACCTCCTAATGCTTTGGGAGGGTCACAATTTTCTGCAGGTTTAGAAAATTTTTTGATAGGTGACCCTGCGGGGTTACAAGGTGAATTAGAAATTCAGTTTGGTCAATCTCCCCTTAAGGCAGGCACTTTTACATTTACTCAAGATGGGAATCCTGTAACATTTGACTTTGGCAATGGTACACTAATAATTGAAGCACTCCCTGACGAGGAAGTATTTATTATTGCTTCAATGACTGCTTTTGGTCCACCACCTGGTGACAGTGACATAACAGGTTGGGAAGCTGAATTCAAATTTCCGGGGAAAGACGCTGTAGTACAACATATTGCAGGGGGGCTTGTAAAACATGGTAGTAAAATTAAAATCACCCCCATAGAAATAATAGGTACAGGTACAGATGAAAGGCGATTGAGAAAACCTACATTTACTGTAAAGATGGTTGCAAGCGGCGTTGCCCCTAAGGTTTCCCTGCTTACGGACAATAGTACTTTTGATAATATAGTTGAACTCACTGGCCCAAAAGAGAAGCTTGAAGCGTTAGAGTTAATAGCATCATCAAGTCCGGCTTCGACAAATACCAAGTTTAAATGGACTTGTGAGAAACTTGGCATTAACCATGAAGGTACTAGCTTAACTTTAACTATCAACCCTGAGCACTCTGGAAAATATGTAATTAAAGTCATAGAGGTTGGTGAAGCAAAGGCAAGTACCCATATTAGGATACATGTTAGAGATGCAGTTGATGAAGAACTATATATCGGCTGTGAAACAGGTGTATTTGCACATAGTGATTTAAACAATGCTGTCGATATTGCTAATGTACTAGGCACCTATGATTTAGGCACTTTTCATGAAAAAGGAGAGCTAGAAGGTGCGGATGCGCAAGCGATTATTTCTGATACAAATGCTTCTGTTATCAATATTCCTGATGGTGCCATAGCCGAAACATCTATTAATGAAGGTGTTGCGGCTGCTGTAGTTGAGGAAAATAGACATGTGCAAATTTTATTCCCCCACGATAAGAGTAACCCTCCTACTTGGAGGCATGACGGACATAAACAACCTTGGGGAAATTCAGGTTCATCTCTCGAAGAGAGTCTTCTAGAGTGGGCAACAAAATTTCCAGATGCAAAATTTCAGATTATTGGGCGATGTGATGATGTTAGTAAAGATACACCACGCAATAGACAATTAGCAATAGAACGTGCTGAGTCAGCAAAAAATAAACTCACTACTGGCATTGGTGGTTTTACACCCATAGGTGAAGGTAATATTCTAGCACTAGGAGAACAAACTGGTGTATCTGCTTCTTTGTTAACTGATAGTATTGGGTTAATAACCTTAAGTATTGAAAGTATTAGTGAAATTGATGAAGATGAAAAAATATTTGGTCGTCTTATTATTAAAAATAAGACTAGTGATGATTTCCCAAAAAATGGAGCTGGTAATGGTATTACCACTAACCCTCCAAATCCTCCTATAGAGGATACCAGGCATAAATATCGTAGAGCCGACATTTATGCCATAGGTGGAACAGCAGTAGGATCAGAGAGGAGAGTACCCACAGAAGCACTAGCACCTACACATAGACGTGTATTGGTTCCTGCCTCAGGACGGACAGCACTTCCGAGCAATAATGATGCCCCAAATGCTGACTATCGTGTAAAACTCAATTTAGGCTGGGATAAGCCCCGCTTTAAAGGCTGGAGTGACATTGTTCCAAACTTAGCCGAGTTTGAATATGCATGGACTCCTTCAGGAGATACTGGTATAAGCACGACAAGTGAAGTGCTAACCTTTTATGGGGGGTATGTATTTGATGATCTTACTGGATTTACGGATGTGACTTTAGGTTTAAAATCAGAAGGAGACCCCGATGGTTTAGCAAAAACAGAGCAGCCAAATCTGGTTGCAGCGCTGGCTTTTGGTCCTATGTTAGCCTCTGGTGTTGACTTCGATGACCATGTCTTTGGCTCTGCAGTTCGACTCGGCGCGCTCGGTACTATTGCAGGGTTTGCTAGTGCGGATTTGGGTTCAGGGAAAAAACTTATTTCAAATGGTTCAAAGTCTGCACTCATCGCTTTTGAAGCCCACGCTCAAACCAGAACGGTTCGTGATCCTCTTGAAAGCTTTAAAACACAACTCACTGTGGATTATACAAATACCTTACATATTAATGGTGGTGTACTTGGGCTAAAAACTGATCCTGCACAACCCATGAAACTCCGTTATAGTAAAGTAGGTGTTGAATTTGACAATAGTAACCCAGATGCATCACTTATTAATAAAATAGGTTTTGCATATACCAGTGACTCCATGACCATTGAAGACAGTGGGCTTTGGAAAATTGATGGGCCATTAGGTAAGCTCTTGCGTATTAGTGAATTCAAAATGGGAGTAGGTTCCTTTTGGATAGAGCCTACATTGGCACTTGCCTTAGACATTAGTGTCGTGGAAATCTCTGAAGCATCTTTTCGCATCACTTTTGACATAGATAGTGATGGAGAACCCATTTTGCCACCTGGGTTTAGCCTTCGTGGTTTAAAAGCAAAAGTTGACATCCCCAAGACTTTAAAAGGAGAAGGACGTTTAAAGATTGAAGATCGTGGTGTCATTAAGGCTGGAATTGATATGGACATTATCCCTCTACAAGTGAAGGCATCTGTAGCCCTTGCTGTTGGTAGGCCACCAGAGATAGCCCCAGCAGTTTTCTTAAGTTTGTTTGCTAAAGTGCAGTTTCCAGGTGGTATACCTCTTGGTACTTTACCTATCGCTATTCATGGGTTCGTTGGACAAACTGTCATCAATGGTAGTCGCGATATAAATCCAGTATCAGATGTAGTCACACGTGAAATAGGTTGGTGGCGTAAAGACCCTGAAGAGAAATACAAACCTCAAAAATCTCAACATGCTCTTGGATTAGGTGTTATTTTAGGTACATTGCCTGATGCTTCATTTTCACTTTCTGTTATGGGTATGGTAGTTGTTGCCTTTCCTGACCCAGAAGTCATACTAGGGGTAGAAGTAAACCTTTTATCCATTCCGGACGTCACAGCAAAAGATAAAAAAGATGGTACTACCGCAAGTATCACTGGATTAGTGGTGATTAGCCCTGAAGCCTTGATTATCGCTATAAGTGCTCAATATGAAATCCCAAAAATTTTAAAACTAAATATCCCATTTGGCGCTTACTTCCCCGAACCAGATCCTGACAAACCTGACAAAAATGTATATATCCGTCTTGGCGCTGATGGGATAAAAGGCCGTACGGGAGCACCCATTACTATCACTTTCCTACCTGACACATTAAATGTAAAAGCCTGGGCTTATTTAATGATTGAAGGAGGAGGTATTCAGAAATTAGGTGATGAACCCGGTTGGGATTTTGATGGTTTTGCGATTGGTTTTGGTGCGGGGATAGCCCTTGACTGGAGTGCAGGTCGTATCGGTTTATCTGCTTCAGCAAAATTACTTGTTGGTGTGGGGACGGCCCCTCTTATTATAAAAGGAGGGCTATTTGTTAAAGGTAAGCTAGACCTCGTCGTCATCTCCATTTCAGTCAGGGGAGATATAGTGCTAACATATATTCAACGATCTGAAAACAATTCAAGTTTAGCATTGAAAGGATGCTTCTGTGGAGAAGTAGATATGTTCTTTTTCTCTTTAAAAGGTTGTGTTGATTTTTCAGTTGTTGCAGACACTGATTTCAAACCGGGACCACCTCCTCCTCCAGTGGCATCCATCACTTTAACTGACCGCATTAATGCTGTGATGGGTGAAGCAAATACGAGTGCCTTAATAAATGGTGCAGCCATCTTTGATTTTGTAGAAGTAGCCATGCTGGATGAACATGGTAATCCAAAAATGGACGATGATGGAAACCCTATAATGGTTACAAAAAATCAGGGAGTCTCTCCCAAAGATAACCATGTTGTTTGGCCAGATACTGTGCCTGTTTTAAATTTTTCTCATTATATTAAAGATGCTTTATCGTCTACTGGTCAATTTAATCCAGATGGTCAGCCAGCGGGAGAAGCTTGGTTTGGATCAAGTAGGCTTAAGTATGCTTATAGACTTGATGCCATTCGCTTAGTACGTAAGGACGGAGAGCTGATTTTGGATCCTTCAGGCGAAAAACTATTATCCTCATGGGATCATACCGCATTTCGACCTTCAGATAACACATCTGGTGGGGGCAGTAGTGTTCCCTCTGGCTCTGAAGCCGTAAGACTTCATCTATTGGCATGGAAACCTTCAGCATGGGCAGAAAGTACGAGTAATGGTGGAGAAGGACAGCCCGGAGACCCTGTTGATATGATTGACAGAATTTGTGAACCTGTACCAGAACCACAACCAGCATGCCTACTAGGAGAAGATGTCAATATTTTATCAATGTCCCGTAGTTTATTGCGACGAAATATACAATCACAAGGACCATATCCAAGCAAATTTAGAGGAATGGGAGAGTCATTCTTTGCAATCAACACACAAGTGTATACAGGAACTGCTCTTAGAACGCTTTTATCAAGTATGGGATCAAGTATGACAGCTGGTCAAATAGTTTCAACCATGGATGTCATTGTTAAGGGAGTCACCTTACACCAGGGGTACCGTTTACCTGGTATTGAAGTAACCCATACGGACACTATGTCACATATGCCTTTACCTTGGCGTGTCAAACTTGACCGTGATGTACAGCAAGGAGAACTAACATTACTTGTTTGTCAGGACATCAAACAACATGAAGAAGATGACTGCTATATGTTTAATGACATGAAAGCAGGTATTAGAGGAATAGAATTTGACCTCAAGGCATTTAAAATTTTCGCACTTAAACCAAATGCTTTGTTACGAACCATGGATGCAGTGGATGCACTTAGTGCAAATCTTCCTCGTCTTGGACAAGACAATCAAGTAGATATGTTTATCCCTGAAGAAGGTGCTTTTATCCAATTTAAAGACTTTTGCAAGAGCATTAAAATTTACTTTTATGCTTTAAGTAAAGGTACTATAAAGTTTACAATCCACCATAGTAATGGTGACGTTAAAGAAGAGGTTCTAACCGCAAGAGATGCAGGCTTTATGCATATACTGCTCCATTCAACAAGCACTATCACAGCCATTCAGATGGAGCTTGAGTTTAAAGGAATACATCTATATAAAATATGTTGTATTGGCAAATCCAATCCTCCGATTTCTGAAGAGAAAGATTGTTTAACTTTTGAAAAACTAAGTCGTGCTTTAGACAAAAGACATGGTTTTACCTTTAATGGCTTTAAATTTTCAGCGTTAGATTCGACTCAGGTTATACGGCAAAGTGATTTTCTAGATACACAGCAAAACCCAACTGCTTTGCATTCTGATGGCACTCCTGAAATTTTAATTCCTTCAAACGGGCTTGAAATCACATTTTCGAAACCATGTCAAAAATTATCCATACATGTTTTCTTAGGTGCGAGCGCAATTAAGGTTATCGGCGTAGACAAAACTGGCAAGAGTATCCCTCTCAATATCAATATACAAGGGGAAAAGATAAGAGAGTACAGCATAGAAGCGCAAATTGCACTACAAAGTATTATTATCTCTGGGGGGTCAAATGAGGCAGCCCTATATAAAATATGTTGTTTGGATAAAAAACAAACATGTATAGACTTTTCTAAACTTAATTTACGTAAGAAAACTTCAAAGTTTACTTATGAAGATTTAGTATTTATGGATTCAAGTGGAGAACCTAATTTAATGAATGTAGATACGGTCAAGAAGATAGACACTACTTTTAATTTAGGCAATGATGGTATTTCAGAGTTACGATTTGGCAAAACAGGTTTGACTATTCATTTACCATCACCAGTAAATATGATTGAACTTCTCTTCTTTGTAGAAAAAGGTACTGCCTATGAAGTTATTGCATTAGATAAAAATGCTAATGAACAAAATAAACAATCTGGTATTGCTAAAAAAGAAACCCTTCAAGTCAATTTAAGCGGCAATAATATTACAATGGTTATTGTTAAAGTAGACGAAAAAGCTATATTGCTTAAAGTTTGTTTTGAGCATGAAGATAAAAAGCCAACTATAGAAAGAGAAAAGAAAGACTTACTCATTCCAGCTGTGAATAGTATTGACCGTGATGGGGCAACGATAAAGCAAGATTGGAATGGCAAGATCATTGCCACACATACCCGTAAGGATGGCCGTGTCTGTAATGTTGTCCGATATAGATCACCTGATCCTCTCACTGTATTTGATCAAGTCTCAGTAGAGTTGTTTCCCGTGACAAGCTCAACAATAACCATGATGAGTCTCTGTGGTGTGGATCAACGTTCTGCTTTATGGCACGACAGTGACCAAGATGTACGTGATGATTTAGTAGATGGTTTGTCAGACACAGATGATGCCTCAGATGCTGGACGTCCTGTTCTCCTGCATCCTAACACTACCTATAGAATTGAAGTTGACTGGTCATGGCAAGTTTGGTCAGGATACAGTGATGATGACAGTGCTGAATCGGACGGTTGTGGAGATACAGCAGTCGACACAAATAGCAATGCTCCTGACGTTCCTAACCCTGCTGATTGGGAAACAGGAGAAAGCCAATCTTTTCAATTTAAAACCGCCTCTGAAGAGACAGATATTCCTAATCGTCAAGATGGTGCCAATGAATATATCTTTGATCCTCGTGATCTAGACCGTTACCTGTTAGAAAGTGAACCTCTAAATGGAGCCATAGCACATTTTACTGATGACCCAATTGTGTTCCATTTTTCTCAAAAGCACATTGCCAATTTATTAGAACAATTTGGTCGAGAATTTGACATAGAAATATGTAGAACAGATCCACCACCACAGCCTAATGGGGACTTTAGTGCAGTAGTTGCCCCAATACCTGGGGAATTGTTTTACCTTGGTATACCTTTACAGTACTATACTGTAGCAGATGCTCGTATGTATAAAGCTATTCAAGATAGCCCTTGTTTACCAAATGACCCATCAGTACTTGGAGGAGTGACACTAGCAGGAGTGTTTGACTTGCTACCAAATGTCATGTATGATGCTGATTTGATGGCTCGAAAAATCAGTAATACACTAGATAAGGTTTCTGTACACGCTGTAAACTTTAGAACATCGCGCTATGCAAATCCAAAAGAAATGATTGAAGCTATGGGCTGTTCAACTGACGCAACTGTATCACCATTTCCTCCGGCTGAACTCATACTTGATTCAGATGCAACTGTTCCAAATAATGCATTGCCTCCATCTGATAGAGAGTTTGACATTTCAATGCAAAATATGGGTCTTGATACCCTTGCATTACCTATAAATGAACCTAGGATATTTCAAGTTTGGCGACCTAATACTGATGGGTCTAATATTGAAATGGTAGCTTTATTAATTGATGCTGTTGAGCCGGTTAATCGCATGGCATCAGTGATAATTGGAAATAAAGTAGAAATAGTCAATAGGTGCCAACTAATAAATGCAACTATTGATGGAATCTCCTTTGAAGTTGTACGTATGACACGTAATTCAACACGCCTGCTACTGGTACCAACATCTGCTTTTGTCGCACCTGTTGATCCAAATAGTCTAGAGCTACACTTTGCAACATATGATGGCTCAATCACTGGTCGTAAATTCTTGCGATCTATACCATTAACTATTGAATTGGAGGGTTTTTAATTATGCCTAGATTTTCTAATCCCAGTCTTTTAAATGTTCAAGCACTATTTATAGATAATAGTGATAGTCATGCGCAGCACGGTGCACACGTGCGTATTTCACATAATCCTATATTGGGTTTGCCCACTATGCCTTTTGTCTTACAGCGAGCTGACATTGATCAGCGAAACTTTAAAAAGTTACCTAAGCGTACAGACGCCATTTATCGTAATCAACACGGTGATGAACTTATACCTCCATTTAGCATCAGTTCAAGTGATGAAATCACAGTTACCATACCTCCAGGTCTGACAAATACAGCAATTTGGGCTGAGTTAATAGCCAGACCTTCCTCTTCTCCATCAAGACCAATTGGTGACATATCATCCCGTTTCCCTACAAACAACAGAGTTATAGGTCGTAATTTAGGTAACTTTAACAGTACTGTAGGTTTGTTTCCCACAAATATAAGCAACTTACGTATAGATGCCTTGAGAGGTATAAATTTATCTAGGCTAAACCCGAAAGCCAGTGCAATTAAAGTCACTGCTTATTTACAAACAGTATCTGATCAGCAAGAATTTGCCTTATTAGGCTCAAGAAGTAGATCTCCTTTTGCATTTTCTGGGACTGGCATTAAAAAACTTGTAGTACGAGGTAAAGGTACTATAATAGGAATACAGTGGCTTAATGCTCATGAAGAAAAAAACTTTTTTAAGTTTCATACGATTGATGTCTTAAATTTACCACACAAAGGGGGGGTACGGTATGCAGAACTCTCTAATTGGCAGTCTCTTTGCGATACACGCCGAGATAAGCAAACACCAAAGCGTTTACCTTTACAGGATACGCATAATGCTCCAGCACGTTTTTCAGCCCCTGGTTTTTCAGAAAACAAAGAAGATTCAAGAGTAAAAATCCTTTTTGAAGGACTTATAACCCCATTGGACGATTTAATCAATGACCAAACTCCACAGCTTAGTCAAGAGATTCAACAGGACCTCGTTGATGAAAACAACAAGAATATTTCTATGGATAACAGCGCTAAAATGAATATAAAATCTCTTGGATTGGTTTTACAGTCTCAGCTTGATCCAGGAGTTTCAAGCTATATGGGTTACAAAACGCTTGATACTGACCATATAAATAATAACCCCGATATTCTTCAACGACTTAGTATCTATAGAGTTGTAGGTTTTTTTAATGACCCGGGCATACATAAAAATTTATTTGGAAATTCAGGTTTTGAGCTTCTCTATAAGCAAGCAGTTGCCTTAGGAAGTCAAGTAACCACAGAGCAAGCAGTAAAACACTTTGAAGGTATTGCAGGCTCTTACTTAGAATCAAAAAAAATAAAAACGAAACACACACTAGAAGAAAAAAATAGCTTTATATTACAGGGAATTGCCGTCGCAGACCACATGTCTGTACTTGATGACATACACCCTGTATCTCTAAAAAAACCTCGCCACTTAAACTGGCTACCTAGTGAGATAAACAATCCCATACGTAGCATTGAAACAGAGATAAGTAACCTTGTTGCTACTGCTGGCCTTGCTGTTAAACTACGACAAACAAAAAACAGCAATCAGTGGCATAATAAAAACTCTGCTCTAGGCGTCCCCCCAAATGAATGGCGAGCATTAACCATTGCTGCTATATTCAAGCCAGACAGTCGTGATACATCAACTGACGACCAAGGACGGCAAGAGATACAGGAGAATTTTATATTTGATAACTCGGTAGGTCCTGATAATTTTAGACAATATGTAGCACAAATGGATCGCTTTGGGCGTTACTCAGAATGGGCAAGTGTTGTAGGGGAGGAAGGTATACGTCCAAAACCACCTCGTCCAACTGTTGTTGCTACCTATAAACAACCAGATACTACAACCAATAGCCATCAAGGTCATATAACAGCAACTGTACCATTACCTGAAGATAATACCCTTGCACCAGCTTCTTTTCCATTGTCACATGTAGAGTTAACTGTACGCTCAAATAATGCAATCTTCGGTCCACTGCTAACAATCCCAGTGGCAGATAAGATTTCTATTCTCCCCCCTCAGCCACCCATTTTGCCAGAGCCTCAGCCACCAATCTCGCCTGAAGATGATCAGTTTGGATTAAGGATTACATTTTTAGGACCCATTATCCCTGCTACGCTATCGCGTAACTTAGAAATTATAGCTGTCTGGATTGATACACAAGGGCAACGCTCTGTTGTTTCAGAACCGGTAAAACTTATGATGCATGACCCCTATCCTCCAGAGCAAATACCAGTTCCTGATGTCTTGGAGTATGCAGCACGACCTGATACAACAAAAAAAGCTTGGGTTGAACGTCGTTGGGTAGCTTCTACTAGTAGTAATACTCAATATGCCATTTATTATACGGATGAAAATCGTTTACGTGATTATTTACGTACAACATCTGAGGAAGGAGAAGTATGGGCATCAAACTTACTAGATGATTTGGTAAATGAAACAAACCTTGCTGCCCGTGCAACCATGCTTAAAGCAGAAAATTCCCGATTTCCTGATCATCTCTATGAGCGTTTAAAGGATGTGATAGAGACAGATACTTCTCCAGGTATGACTGGATTTCGGCATGCACTTTCGGGTTCATTAAGGGTTTTAAGTGCCTACAAAATAGTTGCGGAAGCTGTCAATACCACAGCACGCCCTGACTTGAGTACTGTTGATGTTGTGTTCTATGGTGTTCCAAATAGTGATCCACCAGCACGACCATCCATTTCTGCAAAACTGGTAACACCCATAGATGATGAACCTGAGTATGTTGTTGAATTAAAAGTGACGTTACGTGCAGGAGTCACTCAAGGAGACATGGCGCGCATTAGGCGTACACGTTCTGGGGTTATAGACCCCTTAACTAACCCCATAGTAGGTACAGCAGTATTTGGTTCTATTGATCCAAATACTGGTCTTCAAACTGCTGTGTTACGTGATACTGGCTCAGCCTTAATCGCACCAAATGCACAGTTTGCACCCTTCATAAACTATGCGTGGATTGCAGAAGCTCAAGGGCAAACAGAACCAGGGTCTGCCTCATCAATAGCAGGTCCGGTAGCAGGGTTATGGAGTCGCCCAAGTGCACCCACAAACCTTGATTTGATTGCTCAAAACACTCCTGTTGCATCGACATTTGAACAGCAAAATGGCACTAGGGACGCATTAGGTGTACGAAACTTAGCATTACAGTTTTCATATCCCGTAGATCTAGTGCCTACTAGTCTTGGTGCTTGGGTTATACGTGTTGAAAGAACACTACCTGGTGAAGCTATGACTTTACTTTCTGAACACAATGCAGATCCTGGAACAACGTTTATAGTTTCAGGTGATACTTCTGACCCCAGTCTATTGATTCCTTATGGTACAAAATATAGAGTACGTATCATAGATCCAGTAGCTCGGGAAAGTTTAGCGGTGGAGCATATTGTTATCTAAATAATGATTGCTTTCAATAGAACAGGATTGATCCTGTATACAACAATTTAGGAGTTATACTATGGCTAATCTTAATCCTGACCCATCAACACTTGGTTTAACCTCCCCTGTACTTGGCCCATGGTTTCAACAAACAGAAGCAAGCAATGCTGACCTTAGTAAGCTCAACATTCCTGAAGGTAACCTTTCTTGTGTACGAGATTTACCATTAAATGCCATTTGGAATGCTCCAGCAGCGGGTTTTTTGTCTTATTTTATTGCCTCTTCTACGCGCCCTAGGGGACTATCTGATTTGCGTAATGCCGAAGGAGACAAGGCATTTGATGATGGGGCGTTAGTTCTACTTTTTACTTTGTTGCCAGAAGTATCTAGCCGTCTTGCTTCTCTTTCTCAAGCAGTACCAAGACCAGATAGCACAACAGTTTCTACTGCCGACGAAATAACTCGTCCTGAGATAAATCGTTTCGCGATGGAAATTCCAATTTCTTCTATCAGTAATATCTCAGACCTTAATAGTATTCTACCCGACAAGGACTCAAGTGATTTAACAAAGGACTCAAGTGATTTAAAACAAGAAATGAATAATTTAGAAAGTGGTGCAGCAAGCGATGAAAGTAAAGCGGCGTTTTTAGGTTTAACATTTGATGGTAGCTTTGGAAATGCAGATACACCTGCTACTATACTGCGTCGACCTGAAAAAGACAGCGCTAGACTTATTGAAAATAAATTAATTCCAATATCTGATGCAAAATTATGGAGTTTTGATATACATGGTCACCCCTATGACCCAGGAACAGTTGCAGCTATGTGGGAGCACCTTGCTACTGTAGAATGGGAAAATTTATGGGCTTCATCTGATACGCTTAGACAACATACTACAGGTGTGATAGGTACCAAAACAGTACATTTGGTGAATGCACATGAAGGGTCTCTTGAACAAAGGATTAAAGATAGAGTTTCTAGTAATTTAACTGACCTTAATGCAAGAAATGACTCTGAAGTTCTTTTTACTGCAGGTACAAATCCAGCTATTGGTCTCTCTGCGAGTGCAGATACAGACACTGACACTGCTCCGCTTGTTAGAATAGCCCCTTTACCTACTGGCCCTTATACTACTTTTTCAGATGCAACGCCATTTGCCGGTTGGCAAGATACAACATCTTCACTTTCTCGTGACTTCCTGCGAGTTGCAATTACAGATATCGAACGCTTAACCATTGGTCTGGGACGTGATGAAGATACTCCACAAGCTGATGCACGCCTACGCGTTTCTCCACAAAGAAATACTGCAGATCCTGTATTTTTAACGACTATAGACGCTGTTTCAACAGCCGTCATGGAAAGATTTAATGATACTGATGCTGAAGTATCATTTATTGCCCCTGAACTTGACAGATTGTGGGGACCACAATCTAGTCCAATTTTGGGCAATGATGATGTCTTTTTAGAAGAGTTTGATACCTTATCTTTTAGTGCTCATACTTTAAAAGGTTCTGGCTCTCTTTCTGGACAAACCACTAACGGTCAAAGTGTGGTAATACATTTTGAAGGGAATCTACCAGAAACTGCTTGGATTAGGGTTTGGCCACACGGACGTGATACAGAAACTGGCCGCAGGTTTCGGATGGATGGGGGCACTGCATTGAGTGACAACTCAGGTGCTTTGGTTCTCCTACCTCTTCCCAATGGGACAAATGGGGATGGTACAGATGCTGTACAATTTAGCTTTGATGTATTAGTTTCAACAGCTGTAGGACACCGACTATACACAGATTTACGTGCAAATAGACCAGCTGTTGATACTAGCACAAGTGCAATATCAATCACTAACTTAACAATATCACAAAATCTATTTTGTCCAGAACGTGCTGCTAACTTTACAATCTCTACAGGCGACATTGAACCTGGTTTATCTTTACTAGTTATAGATGGGGATATAGGTAACCATCAGTTTACAATGTTTAACACAGATAGTTTACGTGCTGAAGACATGTCTCCCTCCTTGATAAATAGTGCAAATGCTGATGACCGTATTGTAACTTTTGATCCAGCTTTTAAACAAACAGAAGCTGGTAACCTTCCTACAACACAAAGTACCTCCGGACCAGAACGTGTGCATGAAGATGGATTCTATACAAAATCAACAGGTCAAGAAATTTTAGATTTTGCAGCTTACAATGCTACCAATAATAAAGGTATAGTTGGAGCCCTGTCTGCACGTACACCATGGCATGAAACACCACCTGTTTCATTAGGAAATATAGGAAAGAATGCTAGCTCCGAAATGCATGGAGAAGGTGTTGCTGTAGAAGGACCTATTGCTGATTCTTTACGTTTATTAATGCGAGAAAGAACCCCCAGCGGGATTGTTGAGTTCATTGAGCAAATGGGAACTCCTTTTACGGCTGAGGCAGAACAGGATGACCCAGGTGTCTGGACTGCTATTTTAGAGACTTCTGCTAAAGAAACACACGGAGATATGCTCATGGACTTAATCCCAGCATCAGTTGAACCAGGTTTAGTTTGGGACAATGATGACACAAATAACAAGGGCATAAAACAAGAGATTGATGCAGTTCTCAGTTCTTTGTCTGCTAATCTAACGGTAGATTCCATCATTAACAACAATAGTTTTGATGATGAACTTGCTGCAGCTAGTTTTGACAGGGTTTTAACAAAGAACCGTAAGGGTGTACAAGGCTTTGCTCGTGCAGCTATTTCTGCCATAAAAAGTGCAGAAGATTTGTTGTGGTTACAGTCCCCCGTATTAGATGATGAAAAATGGACAAACAGTCAAGATGGAGATATCCATTTGTTAAACACGATAACAACAAGGTTGAGTGAAAACACCGCTTTACATTGTGTGATTATTCTTCCAGAAAAACAACATCCAGGGCAAAATATCAAACTATCTAAAATACGAGAGTCATCCATTGGTAACGCGATACATAAGCTTTTATCCACAGCACCAGACAGAGTTGCTTTCTCGACACCAATGGCAGTTTATGGTCGCTCCTTTCATATGACTTCTACTACTTTGATTGTTGATGATGTTGTCATGTTTAGTGGTGCTGCACATACATGGAGAAGAGGATTAACTTTTGATTCTTCATTAACCACAGCTACCTTTGATGAAAATCTTAATTTGGGTAAACCAAAAACAATCATTGAGGCAAGACTACAAATGGCTGGGAATATGTTAGGTGTTGGTTCAGGGTTTGTACCAAAAACTGCAAAAGAGCTCGTAGAAGCAATAAAATCTCAAAACATAGGTGGTGGATTTGGAAGAACAAAGTCTAATGTATTTAATATATCTAGTGAAAAAAATTCCAATGAAAATGAAATTTGGAATCCAGCAAAATTAAATTCTATAGTATGGACAACATTTTTATCAAATCTTGCTAGTGATATAAAAACTGAATTTGAAGATGGGGTTAGATAGGGTCATTTACCCTATCTGACACTATTACACATTTTTTTCATTAGATTTCTTTTTTTACCTTTCGTTACATTCTTTTGTTATACTTGAATGAGAATTAAACATCAAGTTGGTTTTATATGAAACCCCATTTAAAGGAAATAAAGGAAATAAAATGGCTAAGAAAAAAATAAACAACCCAGAAAATGATGAGCATTGTGATGGGCTTTTCCCTATCTGTCCAGATGCGGTAGAGACCATGAATCCGAAGGTTAAGGCATATTATAATAAACCAGAAAAAGAGCGTACCTATTCAGATCTAATAGAAAGTCAATGCGGTGCAACCGATGACTCACTACCTGTTGAACTGTATGATGGCACACTTGGTGTACCAATCTCCTTTGTGAATGCACATGAACGACCTGTCGGAATGATACAATGGAACAATAATCTTGCATCTATCTATAGTAATCCTGGGAATACTTCTGGTGCAAACTTTTGTACGGGCACACTTATCTCAAATGACTTATTTTTAACGGCGGGACATTGTTTTGACCAAACAGGAGGTGGATGGGTACGACCAAAAGACAATACTACAGGGGCTACCATCCCTTCATCCGAAATCGCTACCAATATGCATATACAATTTAATCGACAGGACGACACAAGTGGTAACCCACGTCCTGAACAGAGTTTTCCTATTTTGGAATTGGTTGAATATAGACTAGGTAGCCTTGATTTTGCTATTGTAAGGCTAGGAGGTAACCCTGGAGGAACATTTGGAACGACAAGCGTTTCAACGACGGATGCAAATGTAGGAAATATGCTTTGTATCATAGGACATCCTGCAGGCGTCCCAAAAAGGGTTGAGGCTGGGCCGACAACAGATCTTCATGGTGTACGTATAGGATATAATGACATTGATACGCTTGGAGGTAGTTCTGGCGCAGGTATACTTCGAGCTTCTGATGGTAAAATTGTTGGTGTCCATACAAATGGTGGATGTAGTACTTCAGACCCGGACAATGATACCAATCATAATCATGGCGTTCGTATCACATCCATTTTAGAAAACTCTCCTACCCTTCGTGATATTACCACGCCTCCAATCAAATTTCCCTCACATGATACTTTTCCTATAGCTGATACTTTAAAGCATCCAAGAGATGATGTGTTAAAAAACCCAGACACTGATAGAACATCTCCTATAGCTGATAATCTAAAGCATCCTATTGATGATATAGGCACTCATCCTGGAAGATTTTTCGGCGATCAACAAACACACCCATGGACAGATAATCCGGGGAGATTTACTACTGCTTGGAACGATTTTAGAGGTAGTCACCCCATTGGTGATGTAAAAAAAGGAGCCTACGACAAACCACCTTTTTCTGACAATAGGATACCAAATAGATTTGGTAATCGAAAGGTTCCTGGTGACCAATTTAGGCAACCCTTATCTACAAATACAAGGCGTCCCTTTATCCTTGCTACACCTCATCACATTAGAATAAATGAATCAGAATGTCAACCTCAATACCCTACGGAAAATGAACAGATATTAGAACAATATGAAGTTTCCATTATGCAGTTAGAGCAAGAAATCCAAAATAGTTCGGATATACTGGAACAACTACAGCAACAATATGAATCAATAATTGCTGAATATCAATCATTATGGTATGGTCAATAATGTTCTTTGTCGACGTATGTTTCAGTACGTCGATAAAATTATTTTTATAGTAAGGAAAAACTATGATTCTCATCATCTCATCAGAACAAGACAGTCATGCCATGGAAGTACTTAAGTATCTAAAAAACAAGAATGCAAATGTTCATTTATTAGACTTATCTTCCTTTCCTCAAAAAAGTCGCATCTCCATTGAGTCAAGCAGTAGGGGAGAACATATATACACCCTGATAGATGAAGGGGTACAGATAGATTTATCTGAATGCTCCGTTATTTGGTGGAGAAGACCTCAGCCTTTTAAGGTTGACCCAGACATAACCTCCCCTGATGATATAAATTTTATATATACAGAGTGTCATGCAACTATCGCAGGGATGTGGGCATCATTAAATCCATTTTGGATAAATCATCCCGTACGTGACGAAGAAGCATCTAAAAAAATCTATCAGCTAAAGCTAGCAGAAACACTTGGTTTAACGATTCCAGATACATGTATAACCAATGATCCTATCAAGGCAAAAAAATTTATCACTCAGTATGGTAAAGAGCAAATCATATATAAACCTTTTTCAGGAACAGAAGAAACATGGAGAGAAACCCGATTACTTAAAGAAGAGGAACATGCACTGATTGAGAGTGTCAAATATTCTCCTGTGATATTTCAAGAATATATACAAGCAGAAGCTGATTTACGTATTACAATAATAGATAAGGAAATTTTTGCTGCTGCTATATATACTAATCATGCCAGTTATAAAGTTGACTTTAGAATGGTAATGAATGAGGCAACCATGAAAATATATGAACTACCTAAGCATATAAAAGACCTTCTCCTTAAACTTATGAAAAGTTTAGGGCTGGTTTATGGTGCTATCGACATGAGACTAAAACCAAATGGTGATTATGTATTTCTTGAGATAAACCCATCAGGGCAATGGTTATTTGTAGAAGATGAAACCAGGCTACCTATTACAAAGGCATTTGCAACACTCATGATTGGAAAAGATAGACTATAGTCTTATTCTTTTCTCATTCTGCTAAATTATTATCATTTTACTTTGCTATAATCCTCAGCATGAAAATTAGCCTTAACCAAACCCATCATCCTTTTTATTTTTTCTTTCCTTCATTATCATCATTACCATCAAACCCACATAGACAATAACAATAGTTGAAATCATAATTATTATAGTAGTCATAAACACACCCTTTGTTTTTTGTTTATTATACCCATTGAATATTGATAGTATTGGTTGTACATGTTCATAGTGTTAAATTGACTTAGATATGTTTCTACCTATCACACAAAGATAAACTCAAAATAGGGCGCTTAAGTTCTTAATAGAAAATTTTAAAATAGAATGTATAATTACAAATCAAAATAAAAAAGAGAAATTATGAATACACTTCAAGTTGCAGATGCAGTACTAGATGGTTTTAAAAATGAAAAACTTACTGAAGAGAGAATCAACTTCTTAAAGACACAAGCTAATGAACAGCTTGATGAATTGGCCACGAATCAAG
>Ga0209633_10001835_pt1 | contig 21261 bp, 20 predicted proteins | sample Cruoilmetagenom1_FD_187290 | JGI IMG/M metagenome (GOLD analysis project Ga0209633, IMG submission 187290) | Oil polluted marine microbial communities from Coal Oil Point, Santa Barbara, California, USA - Sample 1 (SPAdes) (version 2) | ecosystem: Environmental > Aquatic > Marine > Oil seeps ... | reverse complement strand
AATCCGTTGATCCCAAAAACCCGGGGGGGTGCCAAGCAATCCGCTGATCCCAAAAACCCAGCTAGATGACTAAGAATTCCCCCGTACATTGGCCATTGAGCATTACTCTGGCAGGTCTCTGATTGATGAAGTAGCTTGTTTGACACCATCAACAGAGTAGAGTCTACATTCTGATTTTATAGCTCTATCGCCTACACGCGCCATTCTTCTCTCTTCGCATTTTACTAAAGCATGGTCTATTGCTTTTTGTGCTGTACTCCAATTCCAAGTCCTGTATTTGGTATAGGTATAGGGAACGTCGTTTGCAACAGCCATTGCTGTGTGTCTTTCTTTAGTTTGCAGTTCATCAAATTGCTTCTTAAAGTAAACGGCAGCGCTGTTTAAAACGGAAGTACTTTGCTGTGCGCTATTAACCAATAAATCATCCATATCGTATCCAGATAAATTCAAGTTTGTGGTGTAGTGATCTAGATTATAAACAGCACCGCCAAAGAAGTTACCACTAATACCTACATAGGGTACGCCACTGACTCTAAACCACTTAAAGACATCATATTCTTCTTCAGTTGCATAGATATTTACATAGTTATAGGGAATGCCTAAATCATCAAACTGTTGACGTATTCTGTAGGAATCTATATTGGTTAATTGTATTTTTGATAAGATTAGATGAATACTACACTAATCTTTGCAGAGGAGCTGAGAAAAGGATTCACTGAGAAGGCAGAGTTGGAATATTAATATGGCTGATGCTAAAAAGTAGGGGGGGTGCCATGTAGGTGGAACTTATTAAACCCCGTCATTCCCGCATGTTTTTAGCGGGAATCTCTAGCAGTTACAATAAGGTTCCCGTTAAAAGCGTGCGGGAATGACGAACTCTCATTTTAAATGAAGAAATTTTCTAATTTTTATTTAACGATTATCTTTAAACCAGTTCAATAAGCCTGTTGTAGAGCTATCGTGTTCATGTAAATCATCTTCACCTTCCAGCTCCTGAAGGATATTGTTAGCCAGAATCTTGCCTAATTCTACGCCCCATTGATCATATGAATTAAGATTCCAGATAATGCCTTGCACAAATATTTTGTGTTCGTACATTGCCAGTAATGAGCCTAATGAACGCGGTGTTAGTTTCTTGATGACAATAGAATTACTGGGTTGATTACCGCCAAATATCATATGCGGCAAGCGTTTTTCTGCCTTATGTAATTCGATATGTGCATCTTTCAACTGTTGGCGAGTCTCTTCCATATTTCGCCCGCGCATTAAAGCTTCTGTTTGTGCGAGGAAGTTTGATGCGAGTATGTCAGAGTGGTTTTGATGGTCTACATGTGATTGTACGGATGCAATAAAGTCGGTAGGAATTAACCGTGTTCCTTGATGCAACAGCTGATAAAAAGCATGTTGTCCATTTATGCCTTCGGCTCCCCAGATAATTTTTCCAGTAGAGTAGGTTGCTTGTCGTCCTTCGCGGTCTACAGATTTTCCGTTGCTTTCCATGTCTGCCTGTTCTAGATAGGCGGGTAACATTCGCAAATTGTGATCATAAGGTAAAACGGCACTGGATTCTGCATTAAAGAAGTTTCCATACCAGACACCAAGCATGGCTAGAATCACAGGCATATTTGTTTCTAGGGGCTCGTTCTGGAAGTGCTTATCCATTTCATGAGCGCCTTCCAGTAGCTCTATAAAGTTATCCATGCCGATATAAATGGCACTGGCTAATCCTACAGAAGACCAAAGTGAATAGCGTCCACCGACCCAGTCCCAGAAACGAAACATATTGACAGGGTCAATGCCAAAAGCCTCTACTTCCTGTTCATTTGTGGATACCGCAACAAAATGCTTGGCAATATCATCTTCTGTAACTCGCCCCGCGCCATCTAAAAACCATTTTTTGGCAGTGTTTGCATTGGTTAGTGTTTCCTGGGTGGTAAAGGTTTTAGAGGCAACGATAAACAGGGTGGTTTCAGGGCGCAGATAGTTCAACATTTGGTCGATATGCGAGCCATCTACATTTGAAACAAAGTGAACCCGGATATTATTGTGCGCATAAGGTGAAAGAGCGCGACATACCATATTGGGCCCAAGGTCTGAGCCGCCTATGCCAATATTGACAACATTGGTAATGGGCAGCCCAGCATAACCTATCCACTGACCGCTACGAACCTTGTCAGAAAAAACGCGCATTTTTTCAAGCTCAGTTTCAATCGCGGGCATGATGTTTTCATCGTCTACAAACACTGGCTTGCCAGAACGGTTACGTAATGCAGTGTGAAGTACCGCTCTTCCTTCGGTGTTATTAATTTTTTCACCAGAGAACATTTTATCGCGCCACTCTTCAACCCCTGCCTGTTTTGCAAGGTTAAAAAGTAGTTTCATGGTTTTGGATGTGATGCGATTCTTGGAATAATCCAGAAGCATATCGTTGAACTGAACTGAATAATTAGAGAATCTTTGTGGGTCTTCTTCAAAAAGATCGACCATGTGAATATTTTTGACCCGCTTATAGTGATCTTGCAAATCTAACCAGGCAGGTGTATTTATTAAAGGTGATTTAGCATTCAGAATGACTCTTGCAGGTCTCATTTTTCTTCTCTGATGGTTATTTGTTTTTTATAGCCTAAGCTAATTGTATAAATAGCCCATTATTTATACAAGCCTACACAAATTATTTGCTGATAATTTCAGCTTAATTGTAACTTATTTTTGTTCTAATTGCTGTAATGATTTGCCAAGTGGTATTTGTACTCTTTTGTATAGTTTCTATAAAAAGTTTATTTTCGGCATTCCCATAGCAAGAGAGTTTGACCAGTTTTTAATTTTGCGCGAGATCTTAATCCATTCATTTGTTTGATTTTAGTTTTATGTACGCCTGTTTTTTGCATTATCCGACTTAAAGTGTCACCTCTTTTCGTCATATAAATTCGTTGCCAAACGCCATTGCCACTTTGTATGCTGGTAGTTTTTCTAAGGCGGGTTCCGGTTCGGTTGGCGCAATTACCATGAGATATATTCCTGACCCGTCCTTTGTAAGGGCTGAATTGTGACCGGTGCATTGCTCTGGGTTTGAAAATGGCTGCAGCTAACTCTCTGTTGTTTTTAAATGACGCGATTGACAATGTTCCTCCACCCTGTGAGAAGAGCTTGTAAAGAGAAGCTACTTTAGAAACGTAATATTTGGTTTCTTTATATGGGGGTATGCCATCATACTTTGCTACAGCTCCTTCCCCTGCGTTATAAGCAGCTATTGTGTTGATTAGGTTCTCATCAAAGTGTTTTAGTAAAAATTGCAGGTAGCGTGTTCCACCTTTTATATTTGAATCTGGGTTAAAGCTATTGGAAACCCCAAATCGTCTCGCAGTAGCAGGCATTAGTTGCATCAGTCCTTGTGCTCCTTTTGGAGAAACTGCTTTTTCCTGAAAACAGCTTTCCGCAATTATGATGGATTTGATTAGCGATTTTGGAACATCATACTTTTTACTGTATTTTGTAATTGATTTATCATATCGACTGGACTTTTTGTTAAAAGCCTCATAACTACCGCCCAGGCATTGATATCTCTTAGCTCTTTTTTTCTTGACTATTTTTGATTTGGTTTTCTTCTGCTTTTTATTGTTATTTAATAGTTTTGTTTTAACTACATTGTTCTGCCCAGATTTTTTAGTGTATTTTCCGGTAAGTGCTATCTGCTTAATTCTTGATAGGTTGTTGTCGGAATAAACAATATTAGGTAACAGAAATATTGAAAGAGAGAATAAAAAAGAGAATAGGATTTTACTTTGCATGATAGCTATATTACTAAAAATTATCGGGGGTTAGGGTTATAAGTAGTATATAAACATAATTCAGGCTATTTATCACTACCTTAAGTCAAACGAACTAACTCATCTATCTCTTTCTGGGTAAAACCTGCCTGTAGTCGTGCTTTTGTGTGCAGTGGCTCTTTGAGGCCACCTCCCATATATTCCATTAATAAGTTACGAAAGGTCTTCTCTGGATTGGCATTTTGTAATTCACAGCAATATCTAAACCAGCGAGATCCAATCGCGACATGACCAATTTCATCACGCAGGATGATTCTTAATACATCAACCGTCTTACAATCACCTGCCTCTTCTAAACGAAGTATCATTCCGGGAGTAACATCAAGACCACGTGCTTCTAGTACTCGTGGTACTAAAGCCATTCTGGTTAAGACATCATGATCTGTTTTTAGAACCATTTCCCATAAGCCATTGTGTGCAGGAAAATCTCCATAGATATGTCCCAAATCATGCAAGCGATCTTCCAGTAATGAGAAATGGTAGGACTCTTCAGAAGCCACTTTTAACCAATCATCATAGTATTCATCTGGCATATCACGAAAGCGGTAAATGGCATCCAGCGCTAAATTAATTGCATTAAATTCAATATGTAAAATGGCATGAACCAGAGTTGCACGTCCTAAAATTGAGCCTAATTTCCGTCGCTTTAATTTGCCTGGGTGAATGAGCTCGGGCTTGTCAGGGCGACCGGGGTTTTTTATTTGATGTAGCTCTGTATCTTCGCGTTTAAGTTTGTTGTTTTTCCAGTTTGAATATAAATTTTTGACACAGGCTTGTTTTTTGTGTACTTCCCTTAGCATCAGGCAATCATAGGTTTGTTGATAGAGATTCATTTTGTAATTGTATCTAAATATACAAGGAATTACTCTAATATATGATGTGCTAGAGATTGCGAAATTTTAAATAGAACGGCCTAATCAGCTCAAAAGTATTGAAATTAAAGAAACTAATGAATAATTATAAATTTATATAGATATTAAGTTTTCATATGGTTAACTTGCGTTATTCTTTATAAATAATACATGGATTAAAGTACTCTATTTCACCCAAATACTTGATGAATAACTCTACAAATAAAACTATAACGTTGCAATCGGGATTTTTGGAATCTAGGATGCAGTTATTTATTACTATTTTATTGGGTATTCTTTTAATTGCAGTTGCTTCCTATTTCCTCGCAAATAAACTGATGCCAGTGGCCTCTAATTCCAGTATTCATAATATAATCTACAGCGATGAGTATGAACTAACATTATCTTTTGATGAGAAAGAATGGATAGATAAAAACCCCATTGTTCGCTTAGGCATAGACCGCGCTTTTCCACCCTTTGGTTCAATTAGTGAAGATAATAAATATATAGGCTTTTCTGCTGATTATATGCGTTTAATCGAGCACCGTACGGGCCTGAAATTTGATATAGAAAAAGATGCGACCTGGAGTGAAACCATGGAAATGGCGATACTCGGTCGTCTTGATATGATTGCTGCAGTTGTAAAAACAGAGCAACGCCAACAATATGTTGATTTTACTCAACCCTATATCAAAAAACATACTGTTATTGTTAATGTTGGCAAAAAGCATGGTTATATAGGTTCAATTAAATATCTGAAAGGTAAAAAAGTTGCGATTGAAAAAGGCTCTTATTCTGCCGCTGAGATAAGTCAAAAATACCCTAAAATACTGTTTGTAAAGGTTGATAATACTAAGGCTGCATTGAAGTTGGTCTCTCAGGGTGATGCCGATGCCTATGTTGGGAATGCAGAGACTGCAAGGAAAGTCATACAGGAGAATGGGTTTTATAATTTATCATTTTCTGGTGAAACTGAGTTTTCCAGTAGTCATAGTATAGGAGTTGTAAAACCTAATAAAATATTATTAAGTGTATTAAACAAAACACTAACGTCTGTATCACCTGCCAATAAAAGTAGTCTGGCAAACTACTGGTTCGGTCTAAACTCACAATCATTTATTCCCCAAAGAGCAGCCTTGTTAATTGGCTCCGCTTTAATGGCTATTCTAACTTTATTACTGATTTGGGCTTATAGTCTTCGTAAAACAAAAAATAAATTAAAAGAAAGTCAACAGAAGCTTAAGTTGCAATCAGAAATTGATGAATTAACTGGCCTGGGAAATCGTCGTAGTTTTTATAAACGTCTAAATAAAGTGATTGGTCATGCGGATGAAAATTCTCAGTCATTTGTATTATTTTTTCTTGATTTAGGTATGTTTAAAGAGGTCAATGACAGCTTTGGTCATGAAGTGGGTGATTTACTACTCATTGAAGTTGCCAAGCGTTTAAGAACTTGTGTAACAAGAATTGGTAGTGTATCGCGTATTGGTGGTGATGAATTTGTGATTATAGTACCGAGGATTTCTGGAAAAATTGAAATCAGAGAAGTTGCAGAAAAGCTCCTGAACAGATTGAGTTACCCGTTTATTATCAATCGAAATGAAGTGAATATTACTACTAGTATTGGAATCACACGTTATCCTGATGATACCCGAGAGTCTAAAGAGCTAGTTATGAATGGTGATCAGGCGATGTATTATTCCAAGAGAAATGGTCGAGACTGTTTTTCTTATTTCAATAAGGCAATCCAGCAAGAAGCTTTGGAGAAAACAAACCTGACCAAAGACCTTCGGGTGGCTATTTACGAAAGACAATTTACATTACATTTTCAGCCAATTATTGACTTATCAAACAATAAAATTACCAAAGCAGAAGCATTGATAAGATGGCAGCATCCTAGGCGAGGTTTAATAGCTCCTGCTGAATTTATTCCCCTAGCTGAAGAGGCAGGCTTAATTAACGCCATTGGTGAGTGGGCCTTTAAAGAGGCCATGGATCAAACGGCAATAATTCAAAAAAAGTATGATAAAGATTTTCAGATGACGGTTAATACCTCACCCTTGCAATACCAGAAAAACGCTATGAATGTATTAGCCTGGAGTCAATATTTAAATACCTGTGGTCTTACTGGCAAAAATGTTGTACTTGAAATTACAGAAGGTTTGTTAATGGAGATGAGTGAGTCTGTGATTAACAATCTGTTTCACTTAAGGGATTTAAGTATTAGTGTAGCTATTGATGATTTTGGTACAGGTTATTCAACCTTAGCCTATCTAAAAAAATATGATATTGATTACTTAAAGATTGATCAGTCTTTTGTGAGTAATTTGACGCTTGATTCCGATGATTTTGTACTCGTTAAAGCGATTGTTGATATGGCTAAAACCTTAAAAATTAAAGTGATAGCAGAGGGTGTTGAAGGAGAAGAGCAAAAAGATATTTTAAGCAAGGCAGCTTGTGATTATGCTCAAGGTTATTATTTCTCCAAGCCACTGTGTTCGACAGATTTTATGAGTTTTTTAGCAAATTGGGATAAAGAAGCTCAACATGCGCCTAGCAAGTTAACATATTAGTCTATTCAAACTCCATAGAACGGTAGATCCTGCCAGCATTTTGCAAGGCTAATTGTTTAAAAGTATCCAGATGGGAGTATGCCGACTGGTCTATTTTATAAGCTGCCTGCTCACCTCCATCGTCATCCAGTACCTTTTCAATTTGCTCACGCATATAAACTAGATAGTCTCTGGTGTACTTTATTAGTTCGTTGATCTCTGTCGTTGCAGAGCCATGACCGGGGATAATGATTTCAGGCTTAAGCGCAATGAACTTGTCCCATGTATTTATCCATCCAGCCGTATCGGTGTGTTCCATCACTGGTAATAAACGCTGATGAAAAGCCATATCACCAGAGATTGCTATTTTTTTGTTAGGCATCCATAGCATGATGTCACCGGGGCTGTGGGCTGGGCCTAGATGTAGCAATTCAAAACGCTCATTGCCCATTTCTATAACCATTTTATCATCGAAAGTTTTATCTGGATAAGTGAATACAGTGCCTTCTGCTTTGTCCTTTCGGCCATTTTGCATGCGTTCAATAATCTGCTTATGATGTGCCTTCATCTCTTCCAGCGCATCTACATGAGCTATTATTTCTGCACCTTGCTCTTTCCAGTAGCCTGAACCTAGCATGGCGTGTCCCTGTGCATTTTCCAATATCACATATTTGACGGGCTGATCTGTTAGCTTTTTGATTTCATGGTGCAATGCCTTGGCAAGCAGGTAATTATCTCCAGCATTAAAAACGAGCACGCCTTCGTTAGTGATAATAAAAGACAGGTTATTATTGTGTCCAGAATTTGCATATGTAGGTGGTGCCGTGGCACCAATGGCTGACCAGACGTTATCTTTAATATTTTGTGGAAGGCTATAGAGCATTGACTCGGGAGCCTTGTCAGTATAATTAACAGGCAGGCCTAGTGCTTTCCACTTATTAAAACCATCGGCATAGTTTTTAACATTGGTGTATCCCAGTTCCATCAGTTTTTTGGTTGCCAGTGGGCTGCGCTGATTGGTGCCACAATAAACAACAATGGGAGTGTCTTTGTTACTCACTTCATCACTGATATTAAATTCAAGCCAGCCTCGGGGAATATTGGCATCTTCATCTGCATCAATGCTGGCGCCGATAAAGTTGATTTCATTGGCTGTCCTTACATCAATCAATTCAAGTTTTGGGTTTTCTTTGAGTAGCTTTTGTAACTGTTCGGTGTTGATATTGCTAATGGTTTTATTGGCATCAAGAATAGCCTGCTGACCTGGGTTGATTTCTTCTGCGATACTAGCGGATGTAGTTAAAATCAAAATAGCAAGTGTGGGGCTTTTAATAAAAGCAGTTTGTATTCTCATAATTTCTTGGTCTGTTTGGTAACCATAAAATTGAGCGTTTGAGCGGCGAGGTCTTCAATTGAAATGGTTTTATTTAAGGGTTTGTTGTTCATTGTATTCTGCCAGATAAAATAATCTGAATGCTCATCATTATAGTCTAGTTGATGATAGATTTTTGGCATGCTGGGAACATGATCGCCGTATAAACACAGCGTAGTTTTATCACCTGATTGTCTATAAGTCTGTTGATAGTACTGGGTGAGTGTCTTTATCATTTGATCCGCATTTGCGAGATGGCGTAAGTACACCGTTAAATCATTGGGTTTGGCAATTGGCGGCTGAGAGTAATAGCTCGACTGTTCCTGTTCAGTGGTTTTTTCAAGATGCAAAGGGCCGTGGTTTTCCATGGTGATTGCAAATATAAATAGAGGTTTATCGGTATTTTCTTTGGTGGTTTCAATGATTTTTTCAGTGACCGCCTGATCAGAAATATAAGGCCCAAAACAATCATCTTTGTTGAAGCTATTGATATCGATAAACTTATCAAAGCCCATTGCCGGAAAAATACGATCACGCCCAAAAAAAGACGCTGAGTGGGGATGGATGCACACGCAATAGTAACCCTGTGATTTTAAAAGGCTGGCAATGGAATGGATCTTCATTATGTGAAGGTATTGATAGGGATAGAATTGATAAAGCCCCAACTGTTCGGACTTCAGTCCGCTTAAAAAGGCAAATTCAGAGCGCATTGTGTTTGCACCCCAGGCAGGGATTTTTAGCTTGCCATACTGGATTGATTCCGCATTACAATGATCAAAACTTTTCAAAAGGGATGTCTTTATAGAAGGATGTAAGCGGCGTGCGTCAAAAAAGGATTCACTTTGAATCACGGTAATATTGCAGCGTTTATTCTCGGGGCTGATGCAAAAAAAGGGGGGGGGTGCCATTTCCTTTTTTTGATCTGTTTTAGTCTTATTAAATTGCGAATTTCTCAATATTTGATTAATTTTCTGTTTGTGTTTGTTGTTAGATGCCTGCACGCTATAGATAAATTGTGAGTTTAGTAAACCGTAATGTGCATTGTCTTTACCAGGATTCATTGAGAGTTTGAGAGGCAGCGCGAGCAGTTTTGCTAGAGTATAAAATGCAATAATTGCTAGCACAGAGCCGATGATTCTTTGCCAGGTAAAAGCTAAAGCAGGCTCTAGTTTTAAAACGGTGATAATTAATCCAATAATGATAATAGGCGCAATAATGACAGGTGCTAATCCTAAAAAAGGGAAATATAATCGAGGATGTTTAAAGGCTTGAGAGAACATAGCGATATCAGAAAACACCATTGGCTCTCGCAAAGCTTGAAATTTAGCATTGCTAACAGCAGTTAAAATAATCAGGAAGATGCTAACAGCAAGTCCAGAAAAAACAGCACGTTGCACGATTAAGCTAACACAGAGAAAAAGAATGCTCACCAGCAGGCTTTGCAAAAAAGCTGTCTTAAAATTCAAACGGGGAGCTTCAGGTTTTAAAAAGCGTTCAGGTAAAAATGAGAATGCAATAGTTAGTAGAAGCGCTATAAAGAAAACTGACATTAACGGCTTCCAGAACCATACATCATACCCATAATCCAGTTTGATAAACGGGTAGGGAATGCACCTAAAAACCACATGCCGAGATTAAGCGGAAATGGAAATGAGATGCTGGGTTTATTCTTTTGAATACCTCTGACAATAATATCTGCTGCTTTTTCAGCTGAGATCAAAAAGGGTTTACTGGCTGGAAAGCTATCACTCATGGGAGATTTTACAAAACCCGGATAAACGATATTAACCTTGATACCATCAGGCTTGAGCCATGCCAGTAATGATTCACCGTAGGCTTTAACTGCCGCCTTACTAGCGCAATAGGCTGGTGTAAGCGCCATGCCGTAATAGGCAGCGAGAGAGCTGACAAGTACAATTTGACCGCTTTTGCGTTGTTGCATTTGGCTAATTAATGGGTTGAGGCTTGCCAGAACGCCATAAACATTGGTATCAATGACTTTGCAGATGTGTTGCCAATCTTCTGCCTTGCCTTTTTTGCCGATGGTATTGGCTATGCCCGCATTACAAATAATTAAGTCAGTGGGATATTTAGCATCTATTTTTTCAACCAGTGCTTGCAGTTTTTCTGTCTCGCTAATATCAATTAAATGAGTGATGACTTCAGCCTGTTTCTGCTCGCAAGCTTTTGCAATTTGCAGTAATCTTTGCTCATTTCTGGCTAGCAAAATCAAACGTGAATCTGCGTTTGCCAAACGCATTGCCAATGCTGAGCCAATCCCACTGCTGGCTCCAGTTAGAATAATATTCTTTTTTTTATTCAATAACTTAGACATGATTTTTAAAAGAACCTTCTAGCAAAGGAATTGCCCCTTTAATTGCCATTCGAATTCCCTTTATATTATAGAAACTACCATTAATTTGGGTTGTTTCGATAATACACTTTCTAAAAGCCGCAAATAAAGTTTTATCAGGTGATGTAGCCTGTGTCCAGAAATCATCAAGACTACCTTGAAAGGTGAGGCCGGGAATATCATAGATTGCAGATCCAAGCGCAATTACTGGGCAGCCATAAGCCAACGCAGAATTGCCTACGGTGCTATTTACCAGTACCGTACCTTTGGCTTGTTTCAGTAAGGTATTTAGATTGCCAGATTCGAGATAAAGCAGGCGCTTATTGGAAATTCCATTTTCCAGAGCGGACTGCTGAATAATCTCAGGGAAATCAATAAACCAGGGATCAAGCGGATGTATTTTTATCACCAGACAGGCATTTTCAGCTGCGTTTTCTGCAAACGATTGAATGCTGGTTTGAATAAAAGTAGTCAGGTTCTTAATCGGTGAATGTAAACGAATCTGAGAGTCGGCATCCAGTTGTAGCGGTAAAAGAAAATAAGGATTGCCGCCATCTAATAATGCCTTAATTTGAGCATCAGCCTTTCTATCATAATAAAAATAAAGTGACGGCATACGTTTAATAAAGCCCCAGTATTCTCTTAAAGCACTATCGGGTCGATGTGTTTTATAGTATGGAAACAGTGGCTTGAGCAATGCTTTTGAAAGCTGGTAACGAATATCATACCAGGCACGTGTGCTAAGCCCGCCTCCGGCTGATTTTCTGGGTGTCTGGCTTTCACCGTTAGATTGGTTTTGCGCCGCATAATCCAGAAACCATTGTGGATCCTTGGATAAGCTCGAATGTGCATTAACGCCGCCTTTTTCCAGTGTGATCCAGTGGGGCCTAAAGTAGCCTTCTTCAAAGACGTGAATATTCAAACTATGCTTTTTTGCAAGCTCCACAGCGGGTCGATGAACCGGGCGGGTATCACCGAATAAAATGATATCAGTGACGCTATATTGATCAAATATATTTTGGTAAAAAGCAGGAAGCTTTTCTAGCGTATCTTTATAGTTAATATGTTTTAAGGCGCTTTTAAAAAAACGCCCTGAAAACAGGTCGCCACCACAGAAGTTTATTTTGAGTGCCTGATGATCCGTTTTGATCATCACTTTTTCCAGCTCAGTAAAGAAAGGGCTGGCAACACCTTGTAGGAATAAAAAGGTGCGTTTTTTATGCATGGCACCCCCCCTGGTTGTTAGCATCAGGCTTGTTGTGTTTAAAGCGGATAACTATTTGCGACCAATTAATTCAATCTGATAGCCGTCGGGGTCTTCCAAAAAAGCGATAATGGTACTTCCGGCGTTCATCGGCCCTGCATCCCGAATGATCTTTCCACCTGCCTGTTTCATTTTGTCGCAAGCTTTATAAACATCGTCAACACCAATTGCAATATGCCCAAAAGCACTTCCTATTTCATAGCTATCGACTCCCCAGTTATAAGTGAGTTCTAAAACGGTAGTGCTAGCTTCATCACCATAGCCAAGAAAAGCGAGGGTGAATTTTCCATCCGGGTATTCGTTGCGTCGAAGCTCCTGCATGCCAAGAACTTCAGTATAAAAAGCAATAGATTTATCCAAATCTGTTACGCGCAGCATTGTGTGTAGTATTCTCATATCAGCCCTTATACTCCTCTTTTGTCACCCCACAACCAGTTATGCAGTTGCGGTAGAATTCGAACCTGATGCCAGTTTAATGATTGTGTAGCCGCAATCAAGTCAATCATCTGTTGTTGTGGATTATTGTTGCTTTGATTGTCGGCCTTTATTGTATTGTCCGCCTGTAATTTAGCTTGTGTATTGCAGGGTTGCACAAAACTGGGGATTTCAGGATATTGATCTGCAATATTTTTTGCCCAGATTAAATCCTCATTATTGGCAATAACAAACTTAAAAGAGATGTCTGTTTTAGTGTTACAAGTTTGTAGGCAGCGATCAAGCTGACGTTTTTTAAAGCTCATTCCAGAGGAGGGTGGCTTGGGGCTGAAGGTCAATTGATCTAAGTCTTTAAACCAGGGCTGGGCAATACTGCCCTGAGTTTCCATTGAGAACTGATAACCTTTTTCCTGTCCCAGTTTGATTAGCTCAGATAGCTCATGCATGGCTGGATTTCCGCCAGAGAGTGTTACCCACATGGGTTGATAATCACTCAGTTTTTCAATTTTATTGAAAATAGTATTGGCATCCATAGATTGCCAGTCATTTTCATAGCTAGGCAGAACCGCATAGCCGGTATCACACCATTGACAGCGAAAATCGCATCCTGCGGTACGTACAAAAATTGTTTGGCTGCCAATTAGCTCACCTTCGCCTTGAATGGTTGGGCCAAATATTTCGCTGATGCTGATTAAATTAGATTCTGTCAGGACGTTTTTTTTATCTAGTTTTGTAGGAGCATTCATCCTAGAGTCCTCGGTTGGACAGGGTAAAGTGTATTACTGTGGTGGTGTATGGCTAGACGTAATCGCACAGAATGACGTTGCACCATGCTAAAAGAGTTCCCTTCTGTGCGATTACAACAACGCCATACGCCATCACAGTGGTACAATTTACTCTGTAGCGCTTTCATTCTAAGGATGAAGTAAGATAAATCGGAAATTTTAAAGATAATCATTAAGTTAATACCTCCTAGTAGCGGTCAACTGAGGAATCTAGGATTATGGCACGTACTCAGCCCATGTTTTTGGGGTCTCGCTAACACGAACCGCAGTGACTTCTGACCACTGCAGTTTGGCCCAGTCATAGAGGTACTTTGCCAAGTTCTCAGCAGTGGTGAAATCATCTCCCAGCACATCATTTAAATGACGGTGATCGAGTTTGCTATCAATAAATTCTTTAAGTTTATCCAGATCGCTATAATCAAGAACGAAACCATACTGGTTGAGTGTTTCTGATTCCAGCACAATTTCGACAATATAATTATGACCATGCATACGAGCGCAGGGGTGATCTTCTGGCAGTGCTAATAATTGATGTGAAGCGCTAAAATGAAATTGTTTGCTAATTTTGTACATGGTTTTTGGTCACCTTTAGCCAGTAGTCAGTATCTTTATATATTGTCGGATCGTCTACGCCAGCTAAATGAAAAGCTTCGCGACGCTCAACGCAGGTTCCGCATCGTCCGCAATGCTGATCCAGCCCCTGATAGCAAGACCAGGTATCAGCAAAAGGAACGTGTTGTTTCACGCCCTCAGTAACAATGGCTGTTTTGTCTTGATGTAGAAAAGGTGTGTAAAGTGAAATATCTGCAATGCCATCCAGCGCCAGTGTTTGCATTTTTGCAAATGACTGAATAAATTCAGGACGGCAATCGGCATAGATAAAATGATCACCACCATGAACCGCCATGGCGACCGTATCAGCGTGCTGGGATGCCGCCAGACCATAGGTAACTGTCATCATAATGGCATTGCGATTCGGCACAACCGTGGTTTTCATGCTGTCTTCTGCATAATGACCATCGGGCACCTCAATATCATCGGTAAGCGCAGATGTTAAATGCGCACCGACCTGGCTGAGATCAATAATGGTGTGTTTTACGTTTAAGCTATCCGCACACAAGTGCGCATAATCCAGTTCTTTGCGATGGCGTTGTCCGTAATCGAATGATACTAAAGAAGTAAGCGTTGCTTCATTCGCCACCTTATAAGCTAAAGTGACAGAATCAAGACCGCCGGAACATACTACGAGGGCTTTCATAAAATCCTATTCTGAGAGTATTAAACTCTCAGTGTTTTTTACCTGGTGCGTCGACAGGGGTAAATCGGTTGATTTACCAGTGCGGCAGAGTATAGCCTATTCAGGCAGTGGGCTGATAGTAAAAAATAGGGGGGGTGCCATGTGGATTTTTTATCATATTCAATGATAAGTAGTTTCATTGGCTTTGGAGTTTGTTTGTGCGTCTTTTTAACTATTGGATCCATCTCCAAAACTCTAAGAAATCAGCGAATTTACAGGAAGGAATAGTGTAATTAGACTAGTGTGAAATTAAAGTGGAAGGGATCATTGGCACCCCCCCCACTTTTTTGTATCAGAGATATTTCTCGTTGAAGCTTGCTAATTATTTATTAGCAAGTAATGCAGAATAATCGACTTGGTAAGGCGCTTGTTTTGCAATTTTTTGTGGAGCCTTTGTTATTGGCATTGGATACCAGAGTATGTTTCCTTGAATAAACACAGGAGGTTTTCCTACATAAGAGAAGGGTTGGTAAGGTGCTGGAAGCTGATTAAAGCCCCACTGCTTCTGAAGCTGACGCTGCTGAAGACGCTGTTGAAATTGCTGTTGTTTAGCATAAGCACCTTGTTGATGGCTGGAAGACTGATTGCTGACAGGATTAGCTTGAGCAACAATTTCTACATGTTTGTTTGTCTTAAAAAGCTGCATAAGCTTTTTAACATTTCTGATACTGGTTTTACCCGTGATAGTGTAGGTAAAGTTCTTATTGCTAGATCTAGCAGCCCTTTTAGTTACATCAACATGCACTTGTAAATTATGATTTTTCTGTTGTTTTAATAGTTGTTGAAAAAGCATGGCAGTTCTACGGTCAGTTTTACCATGTGCAGTATAGGATAAGTTCTTCATGCTGTGATTTACTGCACCACTAGCGTGATTACCCATATTAGTATTAGCTTTGTTTGCATACGCTGCACCTGTTAGCAGGACAGCAGCAAAAATCGCCAGCTTGTTTTTTGATAAGATTTTCATGATTTTCCTTTGGTTCCCCTTTGTAAATAATATTCACATAGCCCTATGTGAATTGTTTTTTGCTATAACGCTTTGTTTTCTGTATAGATTATAGGACAAAATAACAGCGTAACATTATCATACTGAATTTGGTCTTAACCTGCGAGTGAATTGGGTGATTATTTATTTATAGTCATTGATTAATGAAAGTTATTGAGTGGTGTTGTTTCAAGGAATCTCTGATTAAATCTAATCGACTCAATCAGGTTCTCTTTAATGAGCTGATAGTAGTTCTATTTAACGATTTTAATAATCCTGGATTATGATGTTTGTGGGATTTGTAGTAGGCTCTCAGCTCTAGGAAAGGCTCCTAGCTTTGATTTCTTTGAAACTGAAAATAAATGAGTAAAACATGTCTGAAAAAATAGATGGAATATTCCTACCTAGTGAGAACCCCGGTACGCATGAACGCCATTTAATTCGTCGAAACAGCAATCATTTATTCGGTGATCGGCAAACGCTTGTGGATAGCGATAGCTTGCAAGTGCATCAAAAAATGGATCATGATATTTTACAGCAGTTTATGCTGAACTTTCGGGATGTCATGACGCAGGCAATGGATCTCAAAGCAAATGAAGACAGTGAAGTGATTCTTGAGATCAAAGACAAGCTGGATAAGATTTATGCGGCGTCTGTTACGGTTGCTGATGATCAAAGCCGGGCACAGGAGTCAATTAAAAAATTACTCGGGGTTGTGATGAATTCGGTTCGTCAGGGTGCGGGGGATGATGTACACGCCTTGCAAGAGCTGGATCAGGAGGATGCAGCGCGTGAGGCAAACTTTGCTTTTCTTGAATCAAAGCTTGTCGCTGATATTCTTGATCCTGATTCTCCAATTGAGGATGAGGATTTAATTCCTACTCTGCTAAGCGCTGAAAAAGATGATTTGGCTTTGGCTACACAGTTATTTGACAAGGAGCAAATAGATTATTTACTCAACGGGGCTGAGCAATTATTGAATAAACTGGATGCTGATGGTCTTGATGTAAAAAAAGCGGCTGAGAATTTTGTCTTTATGGAAGGTTATAAGCAGTATCTGGATCAGAATTAATCAAGCTGATTAGCACCCCTCCGGGTTTTTAGCATCAGCTATTTATAGCAATCCAGAAGGGGAAAATGTTCTGATTTGGAGTATTAAATGATGGGTGTTCGATGTTTTGATTGCAGTTTAATGGTGATCAAAAACCACCAGCTTAGGTAAAAGCTGTTTAATAAAAGTGTTCATGTCAGGATAATCCAGTTTTGCTTCGCGCTGTTTTTTACCCCACATAGGTTCTGGGAAATAACTGTCCTGCTGGTAACGCGCCATAATGTGCCAGTGTACCTCTGGTAGATAATTGGCAAAGGATGCAATATTAATTTTATCGGGTTGGAAATAATCCAGCATTTCTTTTTCAATCAAGTCTAATAGTGACCAGATCTGGCGTTTGGTTTCTGCATCACATTCTGACATTTCTTTGCGTGCGTCCTGTGCAAATATTTTAAGCCAGGGGATTTCTGACGTTTCAATTTCAATTCGGATGTAATCATTCTGGTAGATTGGAGGCATAGTGTTGAAGTATAGTTCCGCTTATGAGTTATCTGGATCATATCAAAAACTGCAATAGCTACGAAGCGAATCGTTATCTACCTTTTTTTGTTAGTGATGAGCAACTTGGCTGGACTATCCGAACTTTTGCTAAACAGTTAGAGAGTTACCCCTCAGTTTTTCAGGTTGATGAGAATAGGGTTCAACTGAATCCTGATCTTAAAACTCCTGATAAACGCAGTGAGGCGATTGCGCCTGTTTTGTGGGAATTGCATCAAACGGGAGTAATAGATTCCTGGGTTAATGAGCTTTATGTGGTGAATCAACAGTTTGGTGAAACACCACGTTTTTTGATGGAGCGAGCTGCAGTTAGTTTCTTTGGGGTTCGTGGCTATGGCGTTCACTTAAATGGTTTGGTGCAAAAAAGCGATGGTGTTTATATCTGGATTGCAATACGTGCCAGAGATAAACCCTTCTGGCCGGGGATGCTTGATCAAATGGTCGCTGGAGGCCAGCCGGTAGGAATAGGATTGAAGGAAAACATGGTTAAAGAGGCGGGCGAAGAAGCTGCAATACCTGAGTTTTTAGCGAGCAAGGCTGAGTATGTGAGTGAAATCCATTATTGTGGTGAAAACAATCGTGGTATGAATATTGATACTTTATTCAATTATGATCTTTGGTTGCCTGAGGACTTTGTACCTGAAAATACCGATGGTGAAGTTGAGGAGTTTATTCTTATGCCGCTGGCAGAAATGGCATCCATCACAGATACCACAAAAGATTTTAAAGATAATTGTAATTTGGTGAATATTGATTTATTAATCAGGTACGGGCTGATTGATGAATCGCATAATGATTATGCTGAGATTAAATCATTGTTATATGCGCCTGCTAGATTACTCTGATATAAAAAACTAGGGGGGTGCCATTGAGGTTGTAAAATATTCTTTCGTCCCGGAATACTTTCACAACCACATTGTATTTTCACCCTGTTTTGACCTTATATTTGCTTAAATAAATGAGATATTAATGAGTTATACAACAAATGAAAGTAATACACTGCCTCTAGTACCTGTCACTAAAAGCAGTCTTGAGAGCTACTTATCGCAACTACCAGATTCGCAGGCGGAGTGGGTTCGCAATGCGGATTTCAAGGCTTTGCCAGATCAGTTTTGTCTACTGCCTGATGAGTCGAATCAGATTTCAATGGTTTTATTTGGTCTTGATGAAAGCTTGCTTGAGTCTGGTAAATCTAAAATCTGGTCTATGGCTGCCTTGCCAAAAAAATTACCGCCGCATAACTATCACCTTGAATGTGACTGGCAGTTTGAAGATAAAATTCAGGCTGCTATTGGTTGGGGACTGGGTAGCTATAGCTTTGATTTTTTTAAAGAGAGTTTTCTAGAGCCTGATACTGCGCCAGTGCTTAAGGTCAATCAGGATGAGCTAGAAAAGATTAATGCTTTTGTGGATGCTTTTACGTTGGTGCGTGATTTGGTGAATACACCTGCTAATCATATGATGCCGAAGGATTTATCCGAACTGGCTAAGGAGCTGGCGCAACAGCACAATGCAGAATTTGAAGAAGTGGTGGGTGATCAATTACTAGAAAGTAATTTTCCTGCTATTCATGCAGTGGGTAGGGCTAGTGCACATCAGCCACGTTTGTTGCAACTTAACTGGGGTGAAGCTCAAGATCCCTTGTTGAGTCTGGTGGGAAAAGGCGTTTGTTTCGACACCGGAGGTCTGGACTTAAAGCCTTCAAAGTTTATGCGCAATATGAAAAAAGACATGGGTGGGGCAGCTCACGTTCTAGGTTTGGCGCATCTTATCATGAGTTTAAAACTGCCGGTTCGTTTGCAGCTCTTAATTCCGGCTGTGGATAATGCCATTTCAGCGGATGCCTATCGACCTGGTGATGTTATTGATACACGTGCACACAAAACAGTTGAAATTGATAATACCGATGCCGAAGGCCGTGTGGTTTTGTGCGATGCTTTGACTTTGGCCTGTGAATCTTCACCAGATTTGATTATTGATTTTGCAACCCTGACCGGCGCTGCTCGTGTTGCAGTAGGGACAGAAATCCCGGCGCTGTTTAGTAATTCAGAAGCACTATCAGCAGATATCCAAAATGTGAGCACAGATGCAGGAGAAATTCTGTGGCCCCTACCTTTGCATCAGGATTATCGTTATCAACTTAATAGCGCTGTCGCAGACATCACAAACTGTTCGACTGAAGGCTATGGTGGTGCAATAACGGCTGCTTTATATCTGAATGAGTTTGTCGATGAAGGCATTGATTGGGCACATATAGATGTAATGGCGTGGAATACCCGAGAAAGGCCAGGTCGGCCGAAAGGTGGAGAAGCTATGGGTTTATTAAAAGTATTTCAATACTTACTACAAAGATACTCCTGAGCTAAATAGTTAGCCCAGGAGTTGTGTTATCTATTTTCTATTCTTTCTATTGCTTTTTTACTTCAGGTAAATTTACCTTGTTTGCAGGTGCAAGAATGACTCCCTTAACTTGACTCGGCTTAGGAATGTTTATATTGGCCGCTGACGGTTGAGCTGTATTCTTGGCCACAGGAGCTGCGTTAGAAATAGCAGGTTTTTGAGCAACGGGTTTAGGAGCAGTTACTGCGGGAGCTGGTGTGTTTACACGAGGAATGAACTGTGGTGGTCGTGGTGTGGTCGGAGGTGCTATATTTACCTTTGGCGCTCGGGGTAAATAATTGTAATTTGGGACATTGGTGCCCCAATTTCTAGAATTCCATGGTTGGGTATTATTACTGTTAAAGCTAGGCATACTCCAGTTGCTGCCATTGTTATTACCCCAGTTCATGTTTGGCATGCTCATGTTATTACCGTAACCGCGATTGTTTCCAAAGTTCATGCTGGGCATGTTCCAGCTGTTACCATAGCCATTACCTGAATTAAAGCTAGGCATATTCCAGTTGCTTCCATTATTGAAGCCTCTTCTACCGTTGCCCCAATTCATATTGGGCATATTCCAGCTTGAGCCATTGTTATAGCCATTGTTTCCATTTCCAAAGTTAAAATTCGGAGTACTGAAGCTACTGGAATTATTGTTATAGTTTGGAGCAGCGGTTGAAATAAAGGGTATGCTTAATAAAGCTATTGATAGAATAATTTTTTTCATATTTCTCACTTGTTGTAATATTTTGGGTATCAAAGGGGGGGCGTTGTAATTTTTTGTATCAACAGAAAACTACAAAACAGGATTACTATATTGTAACCCTGTTTTTGTGGCTTTTACCTTACTGGTACTGCGGGAGCCACTGGCATTTGCGGGTAACTATAGCCATAAGGTGGAGCATATCCATAAGCAGGTGGTTGACTGTAGCCATATGGACTCATGCCATATCCACCGCCGGGAGCACCATAATTATTATTGTTACCGAAACCAAAGCTGTTACCGCCCCAGTTGTTATCATCGTTGTCCCATTCGTCCATGAACTCTTCCATCCAGTACATGGGCGTCCATTCTGGCCAGTCACTCTCATCCCAATAAGGACCGTTAGGACCCATTTTCCACTCACCATTATTGCCGCCGCCAAAAAAGTCAGAAGCACTTGCAGTTGTGCTGACAGTTACAGAAGCCATGGTTAGGGCTAAAACTAATAATATTTTTTTCATGATTTTTCTCCTACGATTAAATAACTAGTACCTCATATGATAATACAGAATATGAGAATATACTAATATAGATACAAGTTTTTATGCGTTCTGTCAAGAAATATGCATAATTCACACCTAAATTATAGCTTATGGAAGGAAATTAGATGCCTAACAGCAAAGAAAAAATTCCCGTGATCACGATTGATGGGCCTGCAGGTTCTGGTAAAGGAACAATTTCGCAACGTGTGGCGGATAAGCTGGGCTGGAATATATTGGACAGTGGTGCACTCTATCGATTGGTGGCACTTGCCGCAGAACGTAAAGGCATTGCATTCGATGAAAAAAA
>Ga0209633_10001833_pt1 | contig 21291 bp, 20 predicted proteins | sample Cruoilmetagenom1_FD_187290 | JGI IMG/M metagenome (GOLD analysis project Ga0209633, IMG submission 187290) | Oil polluted marine microbial communities from Coal Oil Point, Santa Barbara, California, USA - Sample 1 (SPAdes) (version 2) | ecosystem: Environmental > Aquatic > Marine > Oil seeps ... | reverse complement strand
TTATTTTAGGTTTGAAGCCTAATAAATTATTATTGGCAACAGTATTGATGTATATTCTTCCCTTAGTTGTATTTATTGTTTTTGCTGCTGTTGCTAAGGTTTTAGGCGGGGAGCGGGCTAGTATAGCTGCTGGATTAGCGGGTTTTTTTCTAGGTTTATTTATTCTTAAGAAATTCATTAAACAGCCTCATGTTGCTAGGCAATTTCAGCCAAAAATTTTAAGTAAAGTTGTATAAGGAAGCTCTGATTAAGTCGATTAGAATTTAGCGTAGAAAAAACTGTCGCTATTTTTCATGAAGTGAGTCCTAATAGTCGTTCTACTGCGGCGATCTTCGTGGAAAACATCACTATTTTGGTAAGATAAAAATAATTGGGCTTGATTAGAGGTTCCTTCAAGTACAATGGATTTGAATATCTGAGCTGTAGTTTACCTGTCCCTTAGATAAGGGTAATTCAAGAGAAAAAACTTATATGTTAGTAATGAAAAGAATTTTACCAGCGTTGTTATTAGCTTTTATTATATTAATAAATAGAGCAGCAATAGCAGAACTTCCAGATTTCACCAAATTAGTAGAAGAGCATAGTGCTGCTGTGGTTAACATTAGTACACGTCATAATGAAAAATCTGGTAAAAACTTTAGCCATGATTTCCTTGAGGGTGATGGTAGTGGTGAAAAAAATGAAATGCTTGATGAATTGATGCGTCGTTTTTTTGATCGTGATGGTAGTGGCGGCGGTATCCCTAGAGAGAAGAATACAAGCTCTTTAGGATCTGGATTTATTATTTCAAAAGATGGTTATATTGTGACAAATAATCATGTCATTGCAGATGCGGATGAAATTATAGTTAAGCTAAATGATCGTCGTGAGCTTTCAGCTAAAATTGTTGGTGTTGACAAACGTAGCGACGTGGCTCTACTAAAAGTAGAAGCAAATAATTTGCCTGTATTAGAAACAGGTAGTTCAGAGCAACTTAAGGTTGGAGAGTGGGTCGTTGCAATTGGTTCTCCGTTTGGCTTTGATCACAGTGTTACAGCTGGAATTGTTAGTGCAAAGGGTAGAAGTTTGCCTTCTGAAAATTATGTGCCTTTTATACAGACAGATGTGGCGATTAATCCGGGTAACTCAGGTGGGCCACTGTTTAATTTGAAAGGTGAAGTTGTTGGTATAAACTCACAAATATTTAGTCGTACCGGTGGGTTTATGGGGGTTTCTTTTGCAATTCCTGTTGATGTAGCTCAACGAGTTATTAAGCAGTTAAAAGCAAAGGGACGAGTGTCTAGAGGTTGGCTGGGTGTTTATATACAAGAAGTAACTCGTGAACTTGCTTTATCTTTTGGTCTGCAGAGTCCAACGGGTGCATTGATTGTGGAAGTGATTAATGAGGGACCTGCTAAAGATATTTTACAACAAGGCGATATTGTTCTTGAGTTTGATGGTAAACCTGTGCGAGATGCTTCAGCCTTGCCCGTTATTGTTGGTTCTACATCGGTTGAAAAAGATGTCGAAATTAAAGTTAGACGAGGTGGGACTACTCAAACCTTAACACTTAAGTTAGCTGAGCTTCCTTCAGATGATATTGAAAAGCCTGTTGTTAAAAAAGAAAAGAAGCCGAAAGAAACTAATACTTTTTTAGGTATGGATTTGTCTGACCTTGATGCGTTTGCAAAGAAATCACTTGATGTTGAACACGGTGTTTTAGTTAAACGAATTAAATCAGACCCGGCTCGAAAAGCTGATGTTGAAAGGGGTGATGTTTTATTAATGCTTAATGGTGAAAAAATTAAGGATCTGGAACACTTTACTAAACTAAGCAAGACCCTTGTAAAAGGGAAGACTTATGCCTTATTAGTATTAAGGGATGGTTCTGCAAGATTTTTAGCGCTTAAAATTGATAAAGCTCCTTAAGTATCAAAACTTAATTTGAGAGTAATTCAAACTCTTAATTTCTAAATGTGCATATTCTCACATGAACTAATAGTGTATTATCGCGAAGGCTACCACCTGTGTGAACAGGTGGTGGCTTCTTTGTTTCAGTTTCAATCAGAACTGAGGTATAAGATTAAGCAGATAGATATAGATTCTGATCCGGTTCTACGTGATAAATATGATGTTGATGTTCCCGTAGTAACTTTTCAAGGTGAAGTTATTTTCTATCATTTTTTTGATGAAACCGCTTTAAAAGAAGCACTAAAAGAAAATCACTAACATATGGCTGAAGCAAATCAGAATATACGAAATTTTTCAATAATTGCCCATATAGATCACGGTAAATCAACCATATCAGATCGTTTTATTCAGCACTGTGAAGGTTTAAGTGAGCGTGAAATGGACTCTCAAGTACTGGATTCCATGGATATCGAGCGTGAACGCGGAATCACCATAAAAGCACAAAGTGTTTCATTAGATTTTCATTCTAAAAATGGTGAAACTTATCATCTGAATTTCATCGATACGCCAGGTCACGTAGACTTCTCTTATGAAGTTTCCCGTTCATTATCTGCCTGCGAAGGAGCGTTATTAGTTGTCGATGCTTCTCAAGGGGTCGAGGCGCAAAGTGTTGCAAACTGTTATACAGCCATTGATCTTGATCTTGAAGTTGTGCCAGTTCTCAATAAAATTGATTTACCTGCAGCTGATGTTGATCGTGTCTCTCAGGAAATTGAAGAAATAATTGGTATTGATGCAACCGATGCGATACATGTTAGTGGTAAAACGGGTGTTGGAATAGAAGACCTTCTTGAGCAACTGGTGGAACGCATTCCACCACCAAAAGGTGATCCTGATGCACCCTTAAAAGCACTTATTATTGATTCCTGGTTCGATAATTATCTAGGTGTAGTGTCTTTGGTGCGTGTTGTTGATGGGCGTATTCGTAAGAAAATAAAAATTATGCCGATGTCAACAAAACAGGAATACCTAGTTGATAGTGTGGGTGTTTTTACACCAAAGCGTAAAGAAACAGAAGAACTGGTTGCGGGTGAAGTGGGATATGTAATTGCTGGAATTAAAGATATCGAGGCAGCAAAAGTCGGTGATACTTTTACAACAGCTCAAAAAGCAGCAACACAACCATTAGCCGGTTTTAAAGAAATCCAGCCACGCGTTTTTTCAGGTTTGTTTCCTGTTAGCTCAGAAGATTATGGTAATTTACGCGAAGCTTTAGATAAGTTAAGTCTTAATGATGCTTCATTAAACTATGAGCCTGAAACATCTCAGGCTCTTGGTTTTGGATTTCGCTGCGGTTTTTTAGGCTTATTGCATATGGAGATTGTTCAGGAGCGATTGGAAAGAGAATATGACCTTGATTTAATTACCACAGCCCCATCTGTAATTTATGAGGTTGAGACTACTAAAGGCGAAGTGATCAATATACATAACCCTGCAGATTTACCTGCAATTAATTATATTGAAGAGATCAGAGAGCCAATAATACGCGGCACGATTATGATGCCCCAAGAATATGTAGGTAATGTTATTTCGTTGTGTATTGAAAAACGTGGTGTTCAAAAGGAAATGCAGTATCTAGGTAATCAAGTCACATTAAGCTACGATTTACCGTTAAGTGAAGTTGTTTTGGATTTCTTTGATCGACTCAAATCGGTAAGTCGTGGTTATGCCTCATTTGATTATGAGCTGGACCATTTTGAGGCTGCACCACTTGTAAAAGTTGATATTCTAATCAATGGTGAGGTTGTTGATGCACTTTCAGTCATTGTTCATAAAGATTTCTCTCAAACTAGGGGTCGCATGCTCGTTGATCGTATGAAAGAGGTCATAAAAAGACAAATGTTTGATGTTGCTATTCAAGCAACCATCGGGGGTAATATAATTGCTCGCTCGAATGTTAAAGCATTACGTAAAAATGTTACGGCGAAGTGTTATGGCGGGGATGTTTCTCGTAAAAAGAAGCTATTAGCAAAACAAAAAGCGGGCAAGAAGCGCATGAAACAGGTTGGAAATGTAGAAATACCGCAAGAAGCGTTCTTGGCTGTTTTAAAAAGGGATGATGACTAATGAGTGATCATATCAATCTAGAGTTAGTGCTCGTAGTGCTAACTTTGATCACTGGTTTAATTATTTTTTTTAATTGGTGGACAAAACGAACAGTAAATTCAAATATCTATAAAAAACATACATTACCTTTTTTGCTAACTGGGCCGTTGTGGGTTCTTTATCATTTTTTCACAAATATAGGGAAACAAAGAGATGGTGACTCATTAATCGTAGAATATGCCAAATCTTTTTTCCCTGTGTTGTTGCTAGTGCTGGTCATACGATCATTTATTGCAGAGCCCTTTAGAATTCCGTCTGGTTCAATGATTCCTACTCTGGAAATTGGCGATTTCATTCTCGTTAAAAAGTATGCTTATGGAATACGTCTTCCTGTTTTAAAAACTAAAATTATTGAAACTGGTCAGCCTAAACGTGGTGATGTTGTTGTTTTTAGATATCCAAAAAACCCAGATATCAATTATATTAAACGACTTATTGGTTTGCCAGGAGATCATATAAAGTGGACTCGTGACAAAAAACTGATAATTAACGGTATTGAAGTAGATTCTAGAATAGTGGGTCAGTATCAAACAAAATCCAGAATTGGGTCAACTATCATGGTTGATAAGTTAGAAGAAACATTACCAGATGACGAAGCTCATGAAATAATTTCTTTTAGTGCTCATTCTAAATCAGGGGAGTGGAAAGTCCCAGCTAGAAACTATTTTATGATGGGCGATAATCGTGATAACAGTAGTGATGGGCGTGTCTGGGGGTTTGTACCTGAGGAAAACTTAGTTGGCAAAGCCTCGTTAGTATGGATGCACTGGAACTGGCTAGACGGGGGTGATGGCTTTCAAGCAAGCAGAATTGGGACAACAGTAGATTAATGTTTCGTTAATAAGAGTTGTTAAGCGTAGCTTCACAGTTAGTATGTAAGAATTTGTCTAATAGAATCTTTCTAATAATAATTATAAACCTTTTAATAGAGACTAAAAATGACAATAAACAGACAAAGACAACGCGGAGCAACTTTAGTGACCTGGCTAGTAGTAGTGGGTTTTGGTATTCTTGCGGCAAGCGCAGTTGTTAAAATAGCTCCTTACTACGTAGAATTTAATAGTGTAAAGGGTTTAATGAAAAGTATTGCATCAGAACCTGGTATTAAAAAAGCAAATCTGCGTCAAGTTAATAAAAGAATTGAAAAGTATTTGAATATGAATAACCTACGTAGTCTTGAAGATAGTTATTATGCAAGTCGTAAAGACCCGAGGACAAAAAATCCGTTTAAAATTGTGAAGTTAAAAAAAGGTAAGAAGAGACGTAAGTTATCTGTTGAATACCCTGTAAAGACCCCATGGGTCGGTAATGTATCTTTCTTGCTCGATTTTAAACACTCGGTTGTTTTGGGTGAGCCTGATAATGATACTGGAAAATAAATAAAATACTGGATATCAGATTACTAGATAGATATAGGTTTTCATCTTCGATTTAGATTGGCATATTTTTTGTATTCTCATGTTAGAATGATCCATTCTTAGCCAAAGCATACAAGGACTTATGCGATCATCGAAAAAACTAAGCGATTTTCTGGATCAGAATCATCTGGGAAGTGACTGTTTTGTGCAGGCGCTAACGCATAGAAGTGCTAATGGTAAACACAATGAACGCATGGAGTTTTTAGGTGATAGTGTTCTCGGTTTAGTCATTACCGATCGTTTGTATCATCATATGCCAAAAGCATCAGAAGGCTATTTATCACGCCTTAGAGCTTCCTTGGTTAATGAAAATACCCTTGCTGAAATCGCCAATGAATTGTCATTAGGTGATTTTTTGCGTTTAGGAGCAGGTGAATTAAAAAGTGGCGGATTTAGACGGAAATCAATCCTCTCTGATACATTAGAAGCGGTTATTGCCAGTGTTTATCTCGAAAAAGGTATGGATGAGGCTAGGGACTTTGTTTTGACAATTTTTACTGATCGCTTTGAAAAACTACCTAGTGAAGATGAGTTGAAAGACCCAAAGAGTCGCCTCCAGGAATTATTACAATCACGAAAATTAGAAATACCCGAATATGAATTAATTAGCACCACAGGAGACGCGCATCGTCAGCTTTTTACCGCTGAATGTGTTATTACTAGTCTTGAAATAAGTAGTAAGGGTGTATCTAGCTCGCGCCGTAAGGCAGAGCAACAAGCTGCTCAAAATGCTTATGAGAGTGTAAAAGAAACCTTTACGGCGAAGAAAAAGGTAACAACTTTAAAATGAAAACGCAATGTGGCACGGTCTCAATAATTGGTCGACCAAATGTGGGTAAATCAACTCTGTTAAACCATCTAGTTGGCTATAAAATATCTGCAATCGCCAATAAACCACAGACAACAAGAACAAATATCCGGGGCATTGTTAGCGAAGCTGCTAGCAAAAATAATTCTGGCTATCAGATTATTTTTACGGATACACCCGGCATTCACCTAAATTCCAAAAACTTATTGAATAGAACACTAAATAGTGAAGCCGTGGCAGCGGTCGAAGACGTTGATGCCATTATTTTTATTGTCGAAGCGCTGAAGTGGACAGATGAAGATGATTTTGTTCTGAGCCGCATAAAACATGCAAAGGTACCGGTGTTTTTATTGATCAATAAAGTTGATCGTATCCAGGAAAAGGAAAGGTTGTTTGTCTACTTGCATGAAGTAGGCCAGAAACGCGATTTTACTGAAATTATTCCAGTCTCCGCTACCAAAGGAATTAATACCGATGTGTTAATCAAGTCTTTACTAAAAGTATTGCCGGAATCCGAATTTATTTATCCTGAAGATCATATTACAGATAAATCAATACGCTTTATTTGTAGCGAGCTTATCCGTGAACAACTGGTATTAAACTTACATGAAGAGTTACCCTATACCACAGCTGTGGAAATAGAGAAATTTGAAGAGTCAGAAAAACTGGTCACTATTGAGGTTGTTATCTGGACAGACCGTAAAAATCAGAAAGGCATAATCATTGGCAAAAAAGGTGAAACCCTAAAACGAATCGGGCAGGGGGCACGCCACTCGCTGGAAGAGTTTTTGATGAAAAAAGTGATGTTAAAGCAATGGGTAAAAGTGGAAGAGAATTGGCAAAACAATCCGCGTCATTTAAATGAATTAGGCATAATATCTAATCGGGAATTATAGGGGCTTTTGGTTGCAACAATCCTTGGGCTATATTCTAAATCGTCGTGCCTACCGAGATACCAGCTTACTAGTTGATATTTTCACAGAAGACTTTGGTCGAATATGTTGTGTTGCGCGCCCAGCTAAAAAACGCGGCAAGATTGTAAAGGGAAATCTGGAGCCGTTTCGCTTTCTACACTTGCAGTGGATAGGTAAGGGCGATGTGCAAACTCTAGCAGAAGCAGATGAGCGCGGCAGACATGTAATTCCAGCATCTGAATTGATGCTGGGTCTTTACTTAAATGAGTTATTACTACTCCTGACGTGTCAGCATGTTGCAATACCCGAATTGTTTTCAGCTTATAAGTATACGCTTCACAAGCTGGGTGATCCCTCCATTAATCAACAAATTTTAATGCGCTTTGAGTTGTATCTCCTGGCAAGCTTAGGTTATCCATTGGAGCTACAAACAGATCAAGCAATTTTGCCAGAAATGCGCTATCGTCTTACTCAGGATGAAGGCTTAATTACTGGCTCTAATAATGAGTTTAATAACCCTAAAATTCTATTAAATGAAGAAACTATTAATGGTGAATTATTGGTTGCGCTACAGGATTTACAATCTATGCAGATGAAACATTGGAAGCAACTTCGGCTGTATCTTGATGCTGTTTTTAAACAACTAGCGCCAAGAAAAATCAATTCCCGCCAGTTGCTGAACATATAGGGTATACACTAGCAATATTTTGCACGAGAGAATTTAAAATGGCACAACAAATAGAATCAAAACTTGAGCTTGGTGTCAATATTGACCATATTGCAACAATACGACAAGCTCGTGGTACTTCTTATCCTGATCTGCTGGAAGCAGCTTTTTTGGTTGAAGAGGCTGGGGCTCAGGCAATTACTATCCATTTGCGTGAAGACCGCAGGCATATTCAGGACGCGGATGTTTATGCGATTCGCAAACAAATCAAGGGTCGCTTAAATCTGGAACTGGCAGCTACTGATGAAATGGTCAATATTGCCTGTGATGTTTCACCTAACGACGCATGTATCGTGCCAGAAAAACGTGAAGAGCTAACCACAGAAGGAGGCCTGGATGTGATTGGACAGTTTGATCGTATTCAACAAGCCACCAAACAGCTTACTGCACATAATATTCGCGTCTCATTATTTATTGAACCTAGTATTAAACATATTAATCGAGTGCTAGATATTGGTGCTCCGATTATTGAATTGCATACGGGTACTTATGCAAATGCCAAGGGAGATGAACAATTACGCGAGCTAGATAGAATTCGTGAAGCGAGTAGATTTGCACATGAACAGGGGATTCAGGTTAATGCCGGGCACGGTCTTGATTATTCCAACACAACTGTCATTGCTGAAATTGAAGAAATGTGTGAATTAAACATTGGTCACTCAATCGTATCACGTGCAATATTTGTTGGTATAAGCCGGGCAACTCGGCAAATGATCGAGCTTATGAATGCCGCCAGAGGCTCTGCATAATGGCGATTATTGGCATCGGTACTGATATTGTTAAAACATCGAGAATAAAGAGGCTTTTTAAAAAATATCCGAAAGGGCTTCCAGAGCGTATTTTGCATAAAAATGAGTTAAAAGTGTTAAAAAGACATCACTCACCCAAAAGTTTTCTAGCCAGGCGTTTCTCTGCCAAAGAAGCGGTTGCTAAAGCACTCGGTACTGGAATTGCTAAAGGCGTGGCTTTTAAAGAAATCCAGATAAGCAATAATAATGATGGGCAGCCAATACTAACTCTACATGGCAGAACACTCGAAATAGCCACTGAAATGGGTGTTAAAAACTGCTTTATTTCACTCAGTGATGAACGAAACTATGCGATTGCCTATGTTATTCTTGAATCCTGAAATTTCAAAAATACACGATATGGCACCCCCCCCACTTTTTAGCATCAGGCAAATTATATACTTCTGGAAGATATTGTGAATTATCCATCCATAGAACGGTTCATTGGCAATACGCCATTGGTGAAACTACAACGTCTAGCAGGTGGTGACACAAGTAATACGATTCTGGTTAAGCTAGAAGGAAATAACCCAGCGGGATCAGTTAAGGATCGCGCCGCATTCAGTATGATATCTCGTGCAGAGGAACGCGGTGATATCAAGCCCGGTGATACTTTGATTGAAGCCACCAGCGGCAATACGGGTATAGCACTGGCGATGGTAGCTGCTATGCGTGGTTACAAACTAAAGTTGCTAATGCCTGCCAGTATGAGTGAAGAACGACGTGCATCAATGAAAGCCTATGGCGCTGATTTGATACTGGTCTCCAAAGAAGAGGGAGGCATGGAAGGTGCCCGTGACTTAAGTCTGGAAATGCATCAGCAAGGGAGAGGATTTTTGCTCAATCAATTTGCTAATACTGATAATCCATTAGCGCATTATGAAACGACAGCACCGGAAATCTGGCACGATACCAATGGAGAAATCACCCATTTTGTGAGCGCCATGGGAACCACGGGAACCATCACTGGAACGGGGCACTATCTAAAAGAAAAGAGCGATAAAGTGCAAATTGTAGGTGTTCAGCCAAAAACTAACGATGAAGATATCCCTGGAATCCGGCGCTGGTCAGCTGAATATCTCCCCGAAATTTTTGATGCCTCTGTAGTTGATAGAGAAATTGATATTACTCAGCAGCAATCAGAAGATACGATGCATGCACTTGCCACAAAAGAAGGCATCTTCTGCGGAGTATCATCAGGTGGAGCCGTAGCTGCAGCACTTGAGCTATCCAAACAAGTAGAAAATGCAATCATTGTAACTATCATTTGTGATCGCGGTGATCGATATATCTCGACAGGTGTGTTTCCAGCATAAAAAAACTCCCACGAAGAGTAAGAGAAGAAAAGAGGTCTTGGTAAATTGAATGTACTAGTTTTTGACATAGAAACCATCCCCGATATTGAAGGTGGTCAAAGGATTTATGATCTTAAGGGCTTGGATGATAAAAGCACGGCTAAGGCAATGTTTCACTTGCGAATGCAAAAAACGGGCGATGATTTTCTGCCTTTGCATTTGCAGAGAATAGTTGCCATTTCAGTTGTCTATCGTGGCATGGGTGATGATATGGGGCATGAGGTTTCTGTTAAAAGTCTGGGCGATGAAAATAGCAGCGAAGCCGAGTTACTCAATTTGTTTTTTGATCAGATTGAAGAACGGACACCAACGCTGGTATCATGGAACGGTTCAGGCTTTGATTTACCAGTGATTCATTATCGAACTCTGAAAAACAGCGTCAGCGCACCGGGTTATTGGGAAAAAGGGGAAAATAACAGCGCCTTCAGGCATGATAATTATTTGAGCCGCTATCATGACAGGCACACTGACCTTAAGGATGTACTCGCCAGTTATAATAACGATGCAACGGCTTCGCTGGATGATATTTCAACACTGCTCGGTTTCCCAGGAAAAATTGGCATGGACGGCTCGCAGGTGTGGGATGAATATCAAGCAGGGAATCTGGGTGGAATTCGTAACTATTGTGAGACGGATGTGCTCAATACCTATCTGGTTTATCTTCGTTATGAATTGATGCGAGGAGAGCTGAACAAGGAAGAAATCGGAAAAGAATATCAATTATTGCGTGATAATTTAGATGATTCTGGGCAGGAGCATTTAATCCAATTCTCACAATCTTGGACAAAATAAGTAGTAATAAACAAAAGGGCACGGAAAAGCTAAATGACAGATGAAACACAACTCGACTTACTCAATGCCGGATCAGGGGATGATGGCGAGAATGGGGGTAATAACGGGGGCAGCGGCGGAGATGATGGTATCGAAAGACTTCCGCTAGAACAATACACCGAAAAAGCCTACCTTGATTATTCAATGTACGTTATTTTAGATCGCGCTCTGCCAAATATTGGTGATGGTCTAAAACCAGTGCAACGACGCATTGTTTATGCGATGTCGGAACTGGGTCTGTCTGCGGCATCTAAACATAAGAAATCAGCACGCACGGTCGGTGATGTGCTGGGTAAATTCCACCCGCATGGAGATTCTGCCTGTTATGAGGCGATGGTATTAATGGCACAGCCGTTTTCCTATCGTTATCCTTTGGTAGATGGACAGGGCAACTGGGGCTCGCAAGATGACCCAAAATCATTTGCCGCTATGCGTTATACCGAATCTCGTCTCACACCTTATGCCAAAGTACTTTTACAGGAATTAGGGCAGGGGACGGTTGACTGGGTTGATAATTTTGATGGTACTTTAAAAGAACCTTCATTGTTGCCCGCAAGACTGCCAAATGTATTGCTAAATGGTGGTTCGGGAATTGCAGTGGGAATGGCAACCGATATTCCGCCACATAATCTGCGCGAAGTGGTGAATGCCTGCCTGCAATTATTAAAGAAAAAAACCAGCAGCATCGAAGAGTTACGCGAATTTATTAAAGGACCAGATTACCCTACTGATGCGGAAATTATCAGTAGCCCCGAAGAAATTAATGCAATGTACGAAAGTGGCAGAGGCAGCATTAAAATGCGAGCTGTCTGGGAGAAAGAAAATGGTGATGTGATTGTCACCGCATTGCCATTTCAGACATCAGGTGGAAAAGTACTGGAGCAAATCGCCACTCAAATGCGTGCCAAAAAACTGCCGATGGTTGCGGATTTGAGAGATGAATCAGATCACGAAAATCCAACCCGCTTAGTTATTACACCACGTTCAAATCGAGTCGATATTGAGCAAATGATGTCGCATCTGTTTGCTTCAACCGACCTTGAGCGCAACTATCGCGTCAATATGAATATGATCGGTATAGACGGCAAACCTCAGGTTAAAAACCTTAAAGTCATCCTCACCGAATGGTTAGCGTTTCGTCGTACTACCGTGACACGTCGAATTCAATGGCGTTTGGATAAAGTGCTGGAACGTTTGCATATTTTAGAAGGTTTATTGATTGCGCATCTGAATATTGATGAAGTCATTAAAATCATTCGGGAGAATGACGAGCCTAAACCGATACTGATGGAACGCTTTAGTATCAGTGATATACAAGCAGAAGCTGTACTAAATTTACGTTTAAGAAATCTGGCGAAACTGGAAGAATTCCAGATTCGTACTGAGCAGGAAGAGTTAATTAAAGAACGTGATGAGTTACAAGGTTTACTTGATTCCCTTAATAAACTTACCTCACTAATTCGCAAAGAACTTAAAGAAGATGCTGAAAAATATGGTGATGATCGTCGCTCGCCAATTGTTGTTCGTGAAGCATCGCAAGTGTTGGATGAAACAGCGCTAATTCCTTCAGAGCCCATCACTGTCGTGCTCTCAGAAATGGGCTGGATTCGTGCAGCTAAAGGTCACGATATTGATCCGCATAGCCTAAGCTACAAACAGGGTGATAAGTTTCAGGCGTCCGCACTGGGGCGCTCAAATCAGCAGGTGGTATTACTAGACAGTACAGGGCGAAGTTACACGCTTGCGGCACACACGCTGCCATCCGCTCGCGGGCAGGGCGACCCACTCAGTGGCCGCTTTAAGCCAGCAGCAGGTGCCAGTTTTATGTCTACCTTGATGGGTAAAAATGAGCAGTTATTCCTTCTCGCAAGCAATTTCGGCTATGGCTTTATCTGTAAATTTGAAGATATGCTAAGCCGTGCCAAAGCGGGTAAGGCAACGGTTAGTCTTGGCAAAGCCGGAGCAGAGATTGCTTGTCCTTCGCAGTTGACTGATATCGAAACCGATATGATCGCCGCCGTAACCTCCGAAGGTTATCTACTCATTATCAATGCCAAAGAATTGCCACAACTGCCCAGAGGTAAAGGTAATAAAATCATTAATATACCCAGTAAACGCCTCAAGTCAGGAGAAGAACATGTGGTGGCAATAATAGCACTGGCGCAGGGTGCCAAGTTGATTGTGCATGCGGGCAAAAAACATAAAACGATTCAGGGAAGTGAAATTATTGAATACTTGGGAGATCGTGGTAAACGGGGTAAACTGTTGCCGAATGGATATCGAAAGGTTTCTCGGCTGGAAGTTGAATAGATAGTCTGCTAGATTTGTTCTAATTCATAACACAATAAAGTGAGTTAAAGCTCAGTTATTGGCTCGAATTTTAAGTAAAATCTGAGAGGTTTTAACCATTATTATAAGCCAGTATTTCTAAAAGGATAACTCAGCCGAATGGAGTGAGGCAACAGCTTTAGCTGACCCATCAGGGAGAGGAGCTAGTCAATACTTAGTTGTTTATATCTTCGCATATCTACATTTCATTAAATCTCTCCCATTGTCCCTTAAATCTATTATTCGAGCGTGGATCAAGTAATGCATTGTCAGTACCGAAGTACTTGCCAGTTGCTCGATTGACCCAGTAATGCTTGCTACCTGCTTGTACCGAAAAATTGCTGCCAGCGTTGCCGTTGGAAATAATGGTTCTTTCGTTAATTCCGCGAATACTGCTTTTGTGACCTTGGTACTTTATCTTACTTTGGGAAAGGTAGCCGGAGTGGCTGATATCCAGAATATCGCTATAGGTATCACCTATTTGTTTTTGTGCAGCTGCCTGGGTATTCAGGTTGTTCATTTTGACTTTGTGTCTCTGCCATGATTCATCAATATCAGCCTTTCCTTTTGACTCGATTTGCGCCATTTTAGTGAGATGTTTTTGATAGTTTATGTTTTTCCATACAGCGTTGATTTCAATATTGGCAATACTTGCGATATAGGCATCCCGGGCTTTCTCAAATTCAGCCTCAGGTGCATCAATATTCCTAAACATAATGGTATTGCCAATTAAGGCTTTACCACTGAAGCTATTATTGAGCGATCTTCGAGTAGGCTTGGCGATAAATTGAGCGGCTAAGTTGAGAGCCCGCCTCCCATCGCCCATGTCCCATTCTGTTGCAAAACTATCGAAGTGTTTTGTATGCCAGGGGTCATCCAGAATTTCTTGACGATGGAAATTAAGAATTTCAGGAACCTTATAGCTCCTGATTAGTTTTGCACCTAGTTTCTTTGCAATTGGGAAAAGTGCTTGTTGAACTATTTGTTCCAGGGGTTGATATTGCTCGACCATCATTCCCCGTTGCTGGGAAAGTATGTCGAGCTGTGGGTCGCCTGATGGAAAAGCAGTTACCCTTAATTGTTCTTCATAGATGGTGACTCCATCAGAACTCTTAAAGATAGCTTTCAATCCATTTTTTTCAACTTTAGAGTCAGACTGTTTCTTCCAGTCTGCGGGAATCACCATTCGGAATGACACCATGCCAAGGATCGGATCGAAGTTATCCAGAATTTGAGTTTTTGGATCTTCTACGGATGATGTTGAAGTATCATCTGGAATTTTGGCTTTGTCCTCTTTAGTTGTATCTGGTGGTGTTATCGCTGGTTCATTAGATGTAGTGTCAGAAAGTACTTTGTTTATTTGAAAACCATTAAACCGATACGTTCCAATATCCGCAGCTGCGATACCCACAGCACCTTTACCAATAGAGTCATTTCCGAAACTACTTATTTCACGACCATTTACTATTAGAGAAATCGTATTTCCCTGCTCACGTATAGTGAGATGTGTCATTCCTTTTGAAAGCTCACTGAATTGTTGGCTGAGGCGCTGTTTAAAGCCACGATCTGTGCGATGGAACAAGCTAACCGTATTTTCTCCCTGAAGCGCGAATATATAATAACTCTTCGGGTTTTCTTTAAAACCATAAAGCAGACCCGCCCAGGAATTTGAACCAAATTTTTGTAATTCAACCTTAACGGAGATTTCCCGCCGTCCTTCTTCTTCGGGTTTCGGATTAACATAGAAGTAGGTTATTTCGCCGCCGCCAGCTGTATTTTCGAGCAATACCGAATCATCAGCAGCTCGAATATTCCAGACACCCTGAGACCCTGTGGACAGATAGGGGTTAAGCGCCCCCATATTAATATCGGGTGTTGATTGAAGAGTAGTGGGTATTGCCAGAATTAACAACACCACAAATTGTGCAAAAAAATGCCGAGAAGTCATAAGTCACCTCCAAACCTCATAAGTAGAATCTCTATGCAGATTTGAAGAAAATCGCAACACTCCCTACAAACCCCCCTTATGCAATAATTCTTGTTTGAGCCCGCTTAAATATATCTTTGATGATTAAGATCTTGAAATAACGGCCGAAATATAAAAATCAGTATTTCTAAGAAATAAACACTAAAGCCGACCCATGCTAAAGTATAGGCAAGAAAAGTATTTTTTTCTTGAAGAGTGGTTAAAAGTGATTGAACTTAGCAGACATTGATAATTTTTTATTATGAGTTCCACGAATACTTTCACGGCCTATATGGCATGCCCCTTGTTTTTAGGATTAGAGCTTCCTTAAAAAGCTGACCCTGCTGATACTTGTTGTGTTTGATTGTGAAAAAAAAGCCCTGAAATATCAGGGCTTTTTTTAAACTTGTTATGCTAATTTATAGATCTTCAGCATGACCTGAAAGGTACTCTGCTACACCATCGGGTGTATCTTTCATACCGTCATCGCCTGCATTCCAGCCAGCTGGGCAAACTTCTCCGTGCTCTTCATGGAATGTTAATGCATCAACCATGCGTAGTAGTTCATCAACGTCACGTCCTAGTGGTAAGTCGTTTACAACTTGATGACGTACAACGCCTTGTTGATCGATTAGAAATGTGCCACGAAAGGCAACATTTCCATCAGGAGTTTCTACGCCGTAATCCCGACAGATTGAGTGGCTCATGTCTGCAACCAATGGGTAGCCAACTGCTCCGATGCCGCCATCGTTGATAGCAGTGTTACGCCATGCGTTATGGGTGAAGTGTGAGTCGATTGAAACGCCGATAACTTCAACATTACGTTCTTTGAATTTTGCCATGCGGTGATCAAAAGCGAGTAGCTCTGATGGGCATACGAAGGTGAAATCTAGCGGGTAAAAGAATACTACCGCATATTTTCCCTTAGTTTCATTTGCAAAGTTAAATTCGTCAACGATGGTGCCATCTGCAAGTACTGCAGGGGCTGTGAAATCTGGCGCATTACGTCCAACTAGTACAGTCATATGTTCCTTTATTTTGTGGGTTTTAGATGGCTCGGAAACTTACAATAGTTAGACCCAGAGGTCAATAAGACTGAGTGGTCTTATGTTGAAAATTCAATGCGTAAAAAAAATTATCCAAGATCAATGATCCTGTTGGTGCCTTATGATATTTGTTAACATCGTAATCACAGCCTATGCCAAAAGGAACAATACATTGAAAAAACAAAGCAGTAATAAGTCTTTACCAATAATTGTAATAGGGACGGGTTCCGTTGGAATAAGGTTTATACACGAATTGCTAGTAAGACAGCCAGGTGCTGTTATCAAGGTTTTTGGTGGTGAGGAGCAACAACCTTATAGTCGGGAAAACCTATCTAGGTTGTTAGCGGGTGATGTTAGCAAGGAATCGTTGTTCTCAAGTAACAAGATTCATACCTCCAAAGATGTTCAGGCTTTTCATAACAATCCTATTGTAAAAATCGATACAGATAAATCTGAAGTCACTGATAGTGATGGTACGGTACATTCTTATAAAAAGCTGGTACTCGCTGTTGGTTCATTTCCTCGCAGGATGGATATTGAAGGAAATGATCTTAAGAATGTATTTACATTTCGCAATCTTGAAGATGCTGAATTATTGAAAAGCCGCCAGCTTAGCAGTCGTCGTACCGTAGTTATTGGTGGAGGTTTAGTTGGTATTGATGCCGCTCATGCGATGAATCAACATCATACCAAAGTAACAGTGATTGAAAAAAGTGCGCGCTTAATGAGCCAGCTACTGGATGATCATGCTTCTCTTTATCTCAGACTTTTTCTTGATGATCGGGGCGTTGAGGTTCGTAATGAGACCGACGTGATTCGGATTGAAGGTGACGACTCAAAGGTTAAGCAGGTGGTGTTGGATGATGGTGAAATTATCCCCTGTGATACCGTGATTATTTCAATTGGCATCATTCCGAACATCGAGCTGGCGAACAGTATTGGGCTGGATGTCGATAGAGGTATTGTGGTTGATGATTATCTACAGACCAGTGCCGAGAATATTTATGCTATTGGTGAATGTGCTGAGCACAGAAACCGTATCTATGGAATTGTGCAACCCGGTTATGATCAGGCCGCAGCTCTGGCTACCATTATTGCAGGTGGTAAGGCAAAATATACAGGCACTATCACTGCCAGCAAACTAGGTGTGGTTGAGTACCCTATATTAAGCATTGGCGATAATGGAAATGGGTCAACAGATAATAAAGAAATCATGTATCGCGATATTAAAAAGATGATCTATCGCAAGCTTGTGCTAAATCATGGAAATTTGCATGGAGTCGTTGCCGCTGGTCCCTGGAATAAAAGCAAAGACCTGTTTGAACTGGTTGAAAACAAACAACGTATCTGGCCATGGCAGGCAAACAAATTCAAGCTTACGGGTAATTTCTGATTTGATTTTTACTGCGTGGTGACCGTCAGAGTTACTACATCGCTATAATGTCCTGCTTTAATATCGTTATTAAATCTCCCTTCGGCTATAAAATCTAAAGAACTAAGAGCAGCGTTGCAGGAATATCTGCGTTGAGTATGTCTTCTGCTCAGTCCTTTATTTCTATACTTTAGACGATATCTGGTTAGTTTTACATTGGTTATAGTATGCAACAGTCTGAAATTATTTTGTGTTGAAATGCTGATCGTACACCTGCCAGGAACATTTGATTCCAGACCCAGTGTTCCGATGCTGACGGCAGGTCCTGGTCCTTGTAGACCTGGTGGTTGAATATCTTCAATCAAAAGTGTTTTGTTAATACCGGGTGCCGTGCCAATGAAGTGTACATATTCTGCTTCTCCAACGCTGATCGTCATACTGGTTACATCTGTGGCAGCGTTAGCTGCTCTAACAACTATAAGTAGCAGTAGAGATACAATAAATGTTTGCAGAAATATTCTCATGAAAAGACTTGTTGGCTAATAAACTAGGTTGAAACAGGGCTTATTTTTATAATTACAGCCAATGTACATTAATGTCGTGTAATTTACTAACTTATAAGATAACTGGTAATAGTCGTTCTAAAAATTACAATCAGCTATTTTTTGAGCTTCCACTCAGCTAAAGTCTTCTTAAGCGGATCATATTGCATAATTCGATTGTTATTTGTGTCTGCAATCAATATTTTATCACCTAAAAAAGCAATACCACCGGGTTCATTTAAGGCAGAGCTTAGGGCTTTTCCTGCGCCTTTCGAAGCCTTTCCCGTTCCTGCAACGGTGTTTATTTTCTTGTTCTTCAGATCAAGTAACTTCAATTTATGATTGTAAGTGTCTGCAATATATACTTTATTTGAATCGTTACTTGCGACACCTAATACATGCTGTAAGCGTGCTTTTTTGAAATCACCGTCAATATCACCAAAATCAAACAGCCCAGATCCTACCAGTGTTTTTACCTGTTTCTTGTCTAAATCAATTTCACGAACACCTGAGTCCTCAGCATCGGCCACATAGAGTTTGTCTCCAATCAGGCTTAATCCACTCGGTTGACTAAACCCTGCTTCTTTTAGTGATCCATCGTCAATGGTTTCGTCGCCACTGCCTGCCCAGGCATAAATCAGTTTTTTATCAAGATCGAGCTTCCAGATTTGATGCACACCTGCCATGGCGATATAGAGTTTTTTATCTTTCAGGGCAAGCGCCCAGGGAGAGCGTAAACCAATGTCAGTGGCTTTAAACTTTCTACCTTGATGAATTTCATTTTTGCCATTGCCAGCAACGGTTTTAACATTACCGGTTTTAATGTCAATATAGCGAATAGAGTGATTTCCGGTGTCGGCAACATAGAGTCCATTTTTAGAGAATGCCAGCCCTTGAGGTGACAAGAACCGTGCCTTATCTGCGGTTCCATTTTTGTATCCTGATTCTTTTCCACCAATTATTTTAGTAATCTTTCCCGCTTTATCTGCCAGAATAATGCGGTGATGTAGTGTGTCACTAATTGCAACCCGGTCATTGGAAACAGTAATTTTTCCCGGTGCGGCAAGCAGTGAATTAGCAAAGTTCTTTTTTTCTAGAGCAATGGGAAGGCCGTGTTTACTTAAAATTTTGGCATGTTTTTGTAGGAGTGTATCAATATGTTCGACAAATAAATCGTAATTACCTTCACCGACGACTTTTCCCAGCACATTACCAGCGGGATCAATTAAAAACTGTGTCGGCCAGGCTCGCATGCCGTACTCTAATCCCATTTGTGAATCAATATCATTGACCACAGGGTGTTCAATTCCGTAACGCACCACGATACGACGCAAGGTTTCGAGGTTCTTTTCATTGTCAAACTTTGGCGTATGAATGCCAATCACCACTAGCTTATCGCCATATTTGTGCTCTAACTTGCGAAAGTCTTCTAAAACATGGATGCAGTTAATACAGCCGTAAGTCCAAAAATCCAGAATCACCACTTTTCCACGTAAATCTTTGAGGTTTAACGGACGTGAAACATTGAGCCATGGAAGGTCGGTTTTAAATGGTATTGCAGCAGGCAGTTTTTTCTCTTTTGCTTCGCTAATTGTGAGTGCAAAAAGTAATGGTATAAGCAGTAGTACAAATAATGTGTTTTTGATTTTTTTTGTAAACATAAAATTCCTTTTTATCTCTTAATCAAGTACTCCTTAAATTAAACTAAAGCCTCTAATACATCATTCCAGGCAGATTTAATATTTTCTAGATTATAGCCACCACCACCCATGGCAAGTAGTCGCCCTTGACTGTGTTTTTTCGCTAGTAAGGATAATCGCTGGGCAGCATAACTGTGAAATTTAGCGCTTAATTTAAGTTGGGTAATAGGGTCACCATCCAGACTGTCAGCACCACATTGTAACAGGATAAAGTCTGGCTTGGCTTTTTCCAGAAACTGTTCTGCCACCTGCCAAAGCTTCAAAGCAGTTTCATCGTTACAATTAGGTTGCAAGGGAATATTCAACTTGCTGCCAGCAGCATCACCTTTGCCGGTTTCTGTAATGGCTCCAGTGCCGGGGTAAAGTGTGTTGCCATCTTGGTGCATATCAACAAATATTAAATCCTTATCCTCTTCAAAAGCATAGAAAACACCATCACCATGATGGGCATCGATATCGACGTAGGCAATTCGCTGGATGTTATATTTATCACGCAAATATTCAATCGCAACACCACAATCATTAAACACACAAAAGCCGGCAGCGGATGTCCTACTGGCGTGATGCAACCCTGCAATTGGGCTAAAAGCATGTTGGCAATCACCCTGCATAATATGATCAACCGCTTTTAAGGTCGTGCCAACCATCGTGCAGGCAGCTTCATAGATGCCTTTAAGTGCTGGCGTGTCACCGCCATCGAGATAGCCTTCACCCGTTTTGGAGAGTGTTTTGACCTTATTGATATATTCCGATGTATGAAATAATTGCAGTTGTTCTTCGGTAGCTTGCTTGGCAGGGCACAGTGTTACTTTTTCGGCAAGTTTCCTGTTTTCAAACTCCTCTTTAAAAGCCCAGTATCGTTTTGGACCAAAAGGGTGGTTTTCACCAAAGTGATAATTGGCGAGTTGATCATCGAGCATGAGGCAGGTTTTTTCCATGCTTTAACCTAGAATCCTTGGTTGGACAGGGTAAAGTGTGCTGCTGTGGTGGGGTATGGCTAGGCGTAGTTGTACAGAATGGTTGTTCCCTTCTGTACGATTACAACAACGCCATACGCAATCACAGTGGTACAATTTACTCTGTAGCGCCTTCACTCTATAGATTAAGTATGATGAATCAGAAATTTTAAAGCTAATCATTAAGTTATTTCCTGCTGGTGGCGGTCAACTGAGGAATCTAGGTTTAAATATAGCAGTTAGAATGTAAAAAAAGCTGAAAAAAATGATTGAGACTGTGAAAGCATTCTGGGACGAAATGTGGGATATTTTAACCACTTTTATGAGTTTCAGAATGCTTTCACAGCCTCACTAGCACCCCAGGGCTAACGCATTAAAATTCTCCAAATAGAACTTTCTGGCGGAAGTCATCATTCCATGCGGTATTAAGCCGCTTCTGCTTAATACTCAGTTTTGAGGGTTCTGTTTTTAATAAGTTCATGCA
>Ga0209633_10001832_pt1 | contig 21304 bp, 20 predicted proteins | sample Cruoilmetagenom1_FD_187290 | JGI IMG/M metagenome (GOLD analysis project Ga0209633, IMG submission 187290) | Oil polluted marine microbial communities from Coal Oil Point, Santa Barbara, California, USA - Sample 1 (SPAdes) (version 2) | ecosystem: Environmental > Aquatic > Marine > Oil seeps ... | reverse complement strand
CAGAAGGCAAAGGGCTACGTCGCCTAACAGAAGAACACTGCGATGAGTTGATTTCAATCCCAATGGCTGGACAAGTTTCTAGTTTGAATGTTTCGGTGGCGACGGGGGTTTGTCTATACGAAGTGGTACGCCAACGCCAAAAATAACTGCTTAGAACATTCATCTTTTGCCTCATCTCGGTATTGCTTTCGTACTCGAATGGTCACGTACTGATTGTATGCTCACATTATCCGTGCGAAAGCGCCTTGATCTGAGACAAAATCTAAACGTTCTAAGCCATTATTTAAATATCATTTTATTGATCAGCTTGAGATTTACCCATTTGTTTAATAAAACGTATTATCCTCTGTGTTCTCTGTGCCCTCTGTGGTTAAATACATTAACTTAAACTACCAAAGTAGTATTCAGAGCGTATGATCACACTATACCAATACCAATCCTGCCCTTTTTGTTGCAAAGTTCGTGCGTTGTTAAATTTCGTAAAACAACCGTATGAAATTGTCGAAGTCACGCCACCAAAGAATAAAGAATTAGCTTTTACCGATTATAATAAAGTCCCTGTGCTTAAAGATGTGGATGAAAACGGTATTGAAAAAATTATCACTGAATCAGCAACCATTATTGAATACATCAATAATCATTACGCCAAACTCCCTGTAACCGAAGATGATAAAAAATGGACAGATTGGGTTGATCAAAAGCTGGTTCATTACCTTCCACCGTTGATTTACCCTGATTTCAAAACCTCTCGCAAAAACTTCAAAACAATTCTTCAATCGGGGAAATTAAGCGGGTTTAAAAGAGCAATTATTGGCTTCGCTGGCTCGCTTGTAATGCCTAAAGTAGCGCGTAAAATGAAGGAGAAACATGGTATCGTAAATGTAGAAGCCGAATTTTTAACAGCGATAGATAAATGGGTTGATGAAGGTTTAAACAATCAAGCTTTTTATGGTGGTGAAAAACCCAGTTTCGTTGATTGTAGCGTATTTGGCGTTTTAAGCTCGGGACATCAATTAGGGCTAGTTAAACGCGCTATGCAACATAATAAGTATTTTGCACTTTGGTATGATAAATGTTATCCGATGATGTCGGGTAATTCTGCTTCAAACGCTAGCTAATAAAGTGAACCTGCCATTTTGTTTGTTTATAATAAATAATTCACTTATTAAAAAATATCGGTTTACTGATTGTTTTCAGAAAGCTGATCATCTCTCACCGGTGGATTAAAAAAGTCCTCAGCCCAATCTGGATCTGCCTTTTCACCTGCTTTATTAAAAAGTGGCATATCAGCATCATTCCAGCCTTTAACGCCTGTTTTAAGCGACATCAAGTTTTCAAAACCTAGCAATTTCATCGTCAATGCTGCTAATACACTTCGATTACCCGAACGACAAATAACTACAACTGGACGTTGCCTTGCTTTTACTAATTCTGGAATCGTTTCTGAATAATCCCATTCACAGGATTGTTCCAATATTCCTCTTGGTGCGAATATGGAATTTTCAATAAAGGCACCGTCATATTCATCCTGTTCACGAACATCTAATAATAATGTATCTGGGTGATTTTCGAGCTGTTCTTCAACATCCCATGGGTAGATTTCTTTTATTTCTAATAAGCCATCGGCGATCAAATCGTTGAATGTTTTTGACATGGTAATTTCTGAACCAAGAAGTTTTTAAACACAGGAGTATATAAGTTTTTAAAGCCTTATGTCGTTGCCATTTATCAAGATGAAAATCTATCATTCACAGCCTGATAATGTTCAACCTCTGGAATCGGTTCATAAAAAGAATGTAACAACGCTCGCCATTCTTGATATTCATTAGATTCCCGAAACCCAATAGTGTGATCTTCTAGCGTTTCCCAGTTGACCAATAGAATATAACGGTTTGGTTTTTCTATAGACTTTTGAAGTTGGTGGGAAATATAGCCTTTCATACCAGAAATAATAAGTTGAGCTTTGCCAAATGCAGTTTCAAACTCTTCTTCTAGTCCAGGTTTCACATCTAAAATTGCGACTTCCAAGACCATATTCGTATCATTCTTCACGAATGATTAAACACGACGCTCTGGAGGCTTTCTTGCAGGGCTTTTCTTAATTCCATGCTCCACTGCCATAACAGCGGCAGTAATACGTGAACTGATATTTAGTTTTCTTAAGATGGCTTTTACGTGTAATTTTACAGTGCCATCTGAGATTCCCAAATTACGGGCGATAACTTTATTACTCTGACCTTCTGCCAGTAATGTTAAAATTTCATATTCACGTGGCGTGAGTATTGCAAAAGGATCTTCTTTTTCTTCTTTGGGCGCGTCTTTGGCTTGCAAAGCACTGGCTAGAACAGGTGCTAAATCCGGTGCTACTACAGTTTTACTGGCGATAATATCACGTAGTGCCACCACTAAATCATCCGGCTCCATATCTTTTAATAGATAACCTTGCGCGCCATTTTGTAGTGCGCCGACTAAATCACTTTCATCGCTGCTTGTTGTCAACATCGCAACCGGTAAATCAGGATGAGATTCTTTGAGCTTTTTTAGAACACTAATGCCATCCATTTCCGGCATGCGCATATCCAGTAACACGATGTCTGGTTTTAATTCTTGCGCACGCTTTAGCCCTTCTGTACCACTGCCAACAGAATCGGCAACTTCTATCCCTCTGCGAGTTAGTAAGTCTGATAAACCTGCGCGAAATAGCGTGTGGTCGTCTATAAGTAATATGCGTTCATTCATGCTATTGAGTGTATTCCATTTTATGGGTTATGTTTGTAACTAATTAGATGACATCAGATAGATTGGTAACAACAGAGTCATTATTTGACTTATTTTTAGGTAAGACAGACACATCAAAATTCAGTTGTACCAGTGTTCCTTCTCCTTCATCACTATCAATTTGCAATTCACCATTGAGTCGATCTGCACGTTCTTGCATGATAGAAAGCCCGATATGTTCACCAGTTTCTTTGTTGGTTTTCTTACGCTTTTCAGGTAGACCAATACCATCATCTTCTACCAACACACTACAATGACCGTCTTCGGTACTGCTTAATAGTATGCGTACACTGCTTGCTTGCGAATGTTTACGAATATTGGCGAGGGCTTCTTGCACAATTCTCACTACTTCAATTTCTGCATCGCGCGATAATTCTTCCAAATTCCAATTATGATAATAGAACACATCGAGATCCGTTTCTTGACGGAAACGATCACTGAGACGTTGCACCGAACGAACCACGCCTTTACCATCAATCGGTGCACGAAAATGTGTAATCAAACTACGCAATTCGGCATAGGCATCATCAATGGTATTTTCCAAGCCTTCTAATTCATGCCAGATTTCTTCTTCTTTGCCTTGATTCAACGAGTCGTCAAACAAACGTACCTTATAACGCAAACTAGCCAATGTTTGCGCCAAAGAATCGTGTAATTCGTGCGCCATGCGCGTTCGTTCTTCAATAATTGATAAGGTACGTGCATCTTCTTCTACGCCCGATTTTTCAATCGCCATGCCAAGATGCTGACCAATACTTTCTAGTAACTCGTGCTCCTCTTCTAAAAATTCATTTTCTTGTCGCTGCACGAACAAATTATAGACACCCAAAGTTTTACCACGATAGGCAAGAGGAATGGCAAGCATGTCAATATCATCTTCTTCTGCAAAAAACTCTTTCCCCGCAATTAAACCGCATTGCTCTCTATCAGAGTTCACCATGATTTTAGCGTCATTCAATGCTTTTCCACACAAGCAAGTCGGTGCTGGCAAGGTATCCTCTAGCTTTATCATTTCGTCGCTGAGACCAATACTGGCAACTAAGCGCATTTGATCGTCTTTATCAAGCAAGCGCACAGTGGCCGCTTTTGCTTTAACCACGGTCGTTAAAGTATGTAAAAAACGTTGCAGTAAATCTTCTAAATTATGTGATTTATTAATTCCAGAGGCGACATCATAAAGCACACTCAAATAATGCTTCTTTTGTTCAATATGACGTGCTTGTTGAGACAGCCTCAACTGTTGTAAGTGTGCTAATGATTCATAATCTGTTGCGATTGCATTGATATGTTCGCGAATGCCACGTGATGGGCATCGAGAAGTACGCGAAGGCATACGTGATGAGAAATCACCTTGTAATAATTGGTTCGCCCATACCGAAAGATCTTTACTAAAGTAGCTAAACTGTCGCCACATCCAGTAAAAAAGAGCGATTCCACCAATGCCTGAAAATAACCACAATCCAGTCATCGCAGGGGCGACCCATACCGGAACTTGATCACTATTTATCGCCCAAAAGTAGGTTGCACCTATGATGATAAACACGATTAACAAGAAAATCATGATGAAACGCACAAGCCATGGAAACTCAATTAATTGTTGTGCCATTGGCTGTCGAAACTGTGGCTGTTGTTGCTGAGAGCTGCTTGTTTTTTGTTCTTTTTTTGGCACTACGCCGTTTTCATCCCTATAACTAGGGAGGGAAAGTGTTACCTTATCTAACGGTATTTTGGCAGTGCTATCTTGAGCCATAGATTAATTTTTACCTTATTCTGTCGGCGCTTTATAGTTAGGATCATTCGGGTTTAAAAAGACAATTTCATGTTTTCCGTCGATCTCGACATAGTCCATCATCATTCCACCAATCAAAGGTAATGTAGCAGCATCGACAACGAATTTAATATTCTTTTCTTCAAAGCTTTTATCGCCTTCGTGGCTATTGTCATCAAAACCCATATTGTAATGAAACGCGCCATCTTCCATTACTTTAATCGCAATTCTAAGGGGTAATGGCTTATCTCCCAATTGTTCTATTGAGATAGAAACTTGCTTAGCTGCATCGTCTGAAATTTTAATCATTTACTTTTTTCCTTCTTTAACTTTATTTGCACGAACAAAATCAACAAAACGTTTTGCCCAGTGATTGTTTTCTGTATCTCGCATATGCGTATAAGATGCCAGTAGGTTTTTATATACCCAGCCATCTTCTTCGCCAGTAATACCTACACCACGTTTAACCTTATAAGCAAATGTGCCTTTCTCTCTGAGTTTATCAGCGTTATCTAAACGAGAATAATGAAATTCATGGGCATTTATCAATTGATCTTCAGATTCTATTGCACTGTTTTTCGACCAAGGCATAGATTCCGTTTCGATTAATTCGACATGACCTCTGCCCTGCGGTTTTTTATGCATCACTGTATCGCTTGGAATAATACCAACCATTGACGCGGATTGCCCATTCCAATGTAAACTTTGTGATAAATACATTAAACCACCACATTCTGCATAGGTGGGTAAACCTGCATCAATGGCTGTTTTAATTTGATCACGCAACAAAGAGTTATCTGCCAAGGCTTGCATATGTGTTTCTGGAAAACCACCACCGATAAACAAACCATCCAATTCAGGCAAGCCTTTGTCTTTAAGCGTATTAATCGAAACTAACTCTGCCCCCGCATCTTTCAGTGCTTGTTTATCACCCACATAATAAAAGCCAAAGGCAGAATCTTCACAAATACCAATCCGCACTTTTTTAAATTTTTCAGATTTAATAGATGATGCAATGGGTTTTATCACAAGTTTTTCAGACGTTTTAGCAACAGCTAATACTGCATCTAAATCAACTTGATCAGTTACTTGCGTTGCAATTTCATCAATCTTCTTCTCTGCGCCTTCGTGTTCATTACTCGGCATTAATCCCAAGTGACGCTCATCCAGTTCCAATGCTGGGCTTTTAGTGACAACGCCCAATACCGGAATGTCGGTATACGTTTCTGTTACCGCACGTAATTTTGCCTCGTGTCGTCCACCCGACGACATATTATAAATTACGCCGGCAATGTTGATGTCTTTATCAAACTGCTGATAACCCAATAGTAGCGGCGCAACGCCACGCGTAACACCGCGTGTATCTATAACCAAAACCACAGGGGATTTTGTGAGTTTTGCCATTGCGGCATTGCTATCACTTCCATCCAACGCTACACCATCGTAGAGCCCTTTATTGCCCTCGATAATATTGATGTCTGCCTGTTGGCTATGTAATGCTAAAACACGCATGATTTCATCGTCGCTCATCGTGTTGAAATCTAGATTATGACAGCCTTGGTATTGCCCACTAACGCCACTCTCCGACAAACCGATAGGTAAACTACTCGCCTTAGCGAGCCACAACGGGTCGATATAATCCGGTCCTTTTTTAAACGGCTGCACGCTTAAATTACGCTGATGAAACGCACGGCACAAACCAATCGAAAGCGTCGTCTTACCGGAAGACTTATGTGCGGCTGAAATGTAAATTCGAGACATATTAATAACTAAACTCTACTCACTTTTTTCAGAAAGCGCATCGCCTTCAAAACAAATACCCGACCAACCACTTTTCATAAAATTACGAATATTTTGGTGATTATCTTCATCTGGATGTTGCAAAACCTCGTCACGATAATAAGCACCAAAGCAGGCCAAGGTTTGCTCTCTATTCAAGCCCTGTTGCTTTGCAAACGAAAACAACTTACACGAACCCGAATTTTCGCCTGCATCATTTTTTAAATCACCATTTTGAAAAGCGGTAGGAGTAAAATCAAAATTCGCTTCAATCAATTCCATTAGCTCGTTAAATTCGATGGAATCAGGTGTGGTGTTTAGTCTATTGAGAAACGTGGTTATCGTCGTCATACAGAAGGAACTCTAAGCCAAAAGAATAAATATAATGGCTATTATAACGTTTACAATGATTTGCTTTTAGATTTTTATTTTGTTAATTATCCTAAGAATTATTACATCGTTTCTAACTGGCTCAATTAGATAATTGCTAAAAATTATATTTAAATTCCAAAGTCAGTACATCGGTTTTCACATTGGTGGTCTTTCTTGGTAACTCTTCCCCTTTTAAGTGTGCGTATTTTAATTTTAGATCCGTTTTTCCAAGCTTCTTTCCAATACATAAACCATAACTATTACTAATTTCTTGCGCATGATGTTGTACTTTAAAACCATTCTGCATTACCGCAAAGGCACGTTTACCTAAAAAAGCATTCGCTCCAAAATTAAAACCTTTATATTGGGTCTTCAACTTGATACCTGCCGTAAAATAGTCATTTTCGGCGTTTTGGCTATAGCGATTACTGTCTTTACCATCCAATTTTATGTACTTTGCAAGTAACGTAGTTTTAAGATTTACTTTATTAATCTTAGCTTTAAAAGCATAGTGCGCATCAGTCTGGTATACATTAAATTCATCATAATCACTATAATATTGGCTTAAGCCTTTATTTTTATAACGAAGACCCACACCAAAGATATTACCCCCATCGGTGGGCGCTAAAGAATCATCAATAACCATCACACCCATATTAATACGTGTTTTCTTAGATAAACCTCTACCATACCGTAAATAATATTTATCTATTTTTAGATCAGCAGGGTTAGGAGGTTGGATCGTCTGTGTATCTGTTTTCTCGTAATCCAATTGAAAATGTTGTTGCTCCTGCTTTATATCAAGGCGCAAACCAAACCGTTCACCTTGTATTTTTTGTGCTGAGTTATCAAAATCCATCATTTGATAACGAGTGGAAAGGTTCGTTTTATTTTCAGCAACACTTATCATAGGCGTCGACAAAGTTATCAATAAAAGTAATAAATATTTCATGTGTCCGTTTGGAGATCTTTGCATGAGAGTATGGCGAGAGAAAAATGAGCGTAATTTTTCCTGTTTCTCTTAAAAATAAGGGTAATAGCAGGGCTATTGACCGCATTTTTAAGGGGAGCTGGGGAAATTATTCGGCAAATAACGCCTCACTCTTCGGGTCAGCTAAAGCTGTTGTCTCGCTGTAGCTCGGCTCAAGCCATTTTTATTCGTCATATCTCTCGTGCAAAGGTCTCGTTAAATAATTAAAAACAGGGAGTCTGAATTATTTATTCGGTTTTTCCATTTAGAATAATCAATATGTACAAAGATGTTTCTATTTATCTTCTTTCTTAGCTTCTTTCATTCGTTAATTTACTGCATAATCCCCCGCCTAAAAAACAACTTAAAAAACAACTTAAAAAACAAACAGGGGCAAATATATGTGGTTCAAAAACCTTTATCTATTCAAATTCGAAAAAAACTTTTCTTTATCTGCCGAAGAACTACATGATGAACTCATCAAGAAACCGTTTGCGCCCTGCTCTGCTACGCAACGTGAAAGCATGGGCTGGGTTGCTCCTTTAGGAAATAGTACCAATAATGATCAAGAAGTTTCATTCACACATGCTTCAAACAACTACATTTTACTCACCATGGCACGACAAGAAAGGTTGTTGCCCACAGCCGTAATTCGTGAACAGCTTGAAGAAAAAATCGTCGAAATTGAAGATAAAGAAGGACGCAAAGTAAGCGCCCGCGAGAAAAAAGAATTACGTGAAGATATAGAAGAAGCCTTACTACCGCGTGCATTCACGCGTACCCAAAAGATTGACGCTTGGATAGACCCACGCGCAGGTTGGTTATTAATCAACACGCCTTCCGCACCACGCGCAGAAGCATTCACCGAACTATTACGAAAAACAATCGGCAGTCTTCCGGTGGTATTACCCGATTCATCAATCTCGCCTGCCGTAGCGATGACCCAGTGGCTAAATGACGGTGCACTACCCGTTCCTTTTGTACTAGGCAATGAATGCGAATTAAAAAACCAAGGTGAAGAAAAAGGCACCGCTACCTTCAAACAACAAGAACTCACCTGCGAAGAAGTACACACCAGTTTAGAATCGGGTAAAACCGCCTCAAAACTATCATTAATTTGGGATGATAAAATTCAATTTGTACTGACTGATGATTTACAAATAAAGAAACTGAAATTCTTAGATGTGTTAGAAGAACAACTCAATGATAGCGACCCACAAACACATGCAGAGCATTTGGATATTGAGTTTGCATTGATGACAGGAGAAGTGTCAGGGATGTTGGTGGATTTGATGAAGGTGTTAAATTAATATACTAAGCCACCTTAAAACATCGAACATTCACCAAACATCAAACCCTTTGCCTTGTTCAGCACATAATTTTTCATTGATTTAACTTTGCGTTTATCCTTTTTTAATGTATGTGTTTTATAGTCGATTTTAAGATCAGGCTTTACTTCTTTTTGGAGTTTCCACTGCTTATTTACCTTCTTAAATAAATAAGCTTTGCGGGTACATGTCTTTTCATCATTATCTAATACCGTAATAACTGAACGGCATAACCCTATTTTCTTAGTGTTGTTACAATAAATACTAGAATCAATATGGTTAGTGATATTTTTTTGTTTTAACAGTGCTTCCGTCTTTTTAAAAACAGAAGCTTTCATCAAATCTCGCGCTTTTTTAGGATTGTCTGGTTGAGAGTAAAGCAGTTTCCAGGAAGGTAATACCTCAACTGCTTGCCATCCCTGAGGTTTTTTAAGTAGATGCACTCTAATTAATTCGCCATCAGATGATTTTTTTAAAACGATAAGCCCTTCAACACCTTCATATTCACCTGCCTCATTTTTGTCTTTGCTGTACGAAGAATGTTTTACTGATAATTTCTCTACAGATACTTGATCACCCAACGTTTCTTTTAGATAGTCTTTACTGATGAGTATCATCGTGCGCATACTATCGTAGCTTTTATCTAGTTTCCCACCTTTGACGCGAATATCTCCAATGGTTGCGAAAGCCTTACCACCGACATAATAGTTCGCAGCTTGTTTAACTTTACTATTATAGTTTTTTTCCTGTGTACTAAAGCTTACCTGAATTGGCATACCTAACGCTGATAATTTACCTGTTCGAATAAGCCCTTCAGCGTCTTCCATAAAAGTAGTTTTAGGAAGCTTTTCTCCATTTTCCATTACATTCAGCATAGCTGATGCGTTTTTCAGCCTAATCGTACTATTTGGTTTCAAGCCATTTGTATTAATATCCAATGACCAGTCTGGAAAAATATTGTCACCTTTACTAAAGGTAATATTACCGTGCGTTGCTAAGAATTTTTCTATAGGCATAGTCTCATACTTGATCGTTTTACCATTCTCATATGAAATCAACGTCGATGGATCTGTTAATTTAACGCTATCGGGCATGCGTTTACCCTTACCCCACCAATTAATCGAGACAGGACCATCGGGCAACTTCATCTTTTTAATATTATTTGACTGTTTTTCAGTATTGCTATTTTGACTATAGCTTGCTTTCTGAAAGCCAGAAGAAGCATCTTCAGAATGCGTTGATTCACCACAGGCACCGAGAAATAGACAAGAACAAAAAAGAACACTAGAAAGATAATTCATAATAGTTTGCTGCATTATTTTTATTATATAAGTCAATGTGTGACCTATTACTATTTGGTAATTATAATCAGTGTGCACTTAATCAAAACTGAATTGTTTGATTAATCGCAAATTTCAACCTAAGTTTGTTTTAAAGCTTTAGCCTTAAATACAAAGGTTCCAAACGGTATAAAAGAAGCAAAAAATCCCGTTAACGTCTTAACAAAGCTTAATTCGCCTTTTAACGTGTGAGAAAATAACAAGACTAAAAAAGTAAGAAACAACACTCCGTGAAGTGGACCAACGATTTTCACCGCCTCGGGAATACCTGCATAATATTTTAATGGCATGGCCACCCCAAGCAAAAGCAGTAATGAAGAACCTTCAAAAAGGGCAGACCAACGTAATAGACTGAAATCGGGCATATGAATTTTTGTATAAATTAAAAGTGGGCGAATAATATATGATGGCAGATAGTTACAACAAGTTATTTAAGACAGTCGTTTTTCCCTTCCTGTATAAAGCCTCATTGCGCCATCTGCACTACATTCTAAAAAGCTCGCCTTTTCCTGCCAATCACCTAGCACAATGCGTCTAGCGGGTTTTCCATCTAACTCAAATGAATGGGTTTCAGGTCGATGTGTATGACCATGAATTAATTGAAAAACACCAGCTTTCAGCATTTCTTTTTCAACAGTTTGTTGGTTTACATCGAGAATTTTATAATTTTTTTGTTTGGTTTTCTCACTGGTTACTTCACGTACACCTTTGGCTTGTTTAGCTCTTTTTTCAGGCGACAGGGATAAGTATAACTTTTGGATTATTTTAAGGCGAAATAACCAGCGCATGCGTTGATAACTTTTATCATCCGTACATAAGGTATCGCCGTGCATAATTAAGGTAGGCACCCCGTAAAGATCAATGACATTTTGATCTGGCAGTAACTCTCCACCGATGCGTTGCATGAATTTTTGTTGCAGCAAGAAGTCTCGATTTCCCTGAATAAAAAAGATGCTAACGCCTGAATCGCTTAATGCTTTTAGTTTATTTATGACAGGCAGATAAGGTTCGCAAACAGGTGTATCTAAAATATCATCGCCAATCCAGAATTCGAACAGATCGCCCAAGATATAAAGCGTTTCGACTTGTTGTTGAATATCATCAATAAATTGATCAAACAGTTGAAACAAATGTGGACGAGAAACGTCCAGATGAAGGTCTGAGATAAACCACGTTTTGTTATTAGCTATTGCAGGACTTTGGCTCATAACTTAAAAGATATAAACCACAGAGGTCACAGAGGTCACAGAGATAAAAACATCTTTCCTCTGTGATCTTTGTGCCCTCTGTGGTGAAGGCTATGTTTTAATTACTTTACAACAGATGCTTTAATAATTGTAACTGCTTCTAGTGGCACATCACCATGACCACCATGGTTACCTGTTTTCACTTTTGCGATTTCATCAATAGTATCCAAGCCTTCGGTTACTTTACCAAATACGGTGTAGCCCCAGCCTTGCTGAGTTTCGTTAGTATGGTTTAAGAAATCATTATCTTTAAGATTGATAAAGAACTGTGATGTTGCTGAGTGTGGGTCGCCTGTACGTGCCATCGCAAGTGTGCCACGATCATTTTTAAGACCATTATTTGCTTCGTTTTTGATCGCTGCTTTGTTTGTTTTCTCACTCATATCAGGATTCATACCACCACCCTGAACCATGAAATTAGGGATTACACGATGGAAAATTAAGCCATCGTAAAAGCCATCTTCAACATACGATACAAAGTTAGCAGCAGATAAAGGTGCTTTTTCGGCATCCAGCTCGATAGTCATCGTACCTTTACTGGTTTCCATTTTAATAATTGGGTTTGCAGACATTTTTTCTCCGACAGGTTTGGTTTTAGTAGATTCATTTTTAGCAGAAGCAGGGGTTGTGGGGAGCGCTTCGGCTTTTTCAGTTTTTACCGCTTCTTTCACGGTCTCTTTTACAGTTTCACTCACTTTTTCTGTGACTTGTTTCGCTGTCTTTGCTTCTTCGGCGTTACAACCCGCAACAAAAACAAAAAGCGATAAAAAAGCAATCATTCCATTTTTTGCAATAGTATTCATTTTTTAAATGCCCTTTGGGTAATACAAAATTTTTAAAGAGCGGATAATAGCGGAATTAAAAGGCTTCTGCTAGTATTGCCCAACTTTATACACCGCCACAATAAGACCATTAAGTCATGCTTAAAATTTATAACAGCCTCAGCAACAAGAAAGAAATATTTACGCCGATTGAAGCCAATAAAGTACGCATGTACGTGTGTGGCATGACGGTTTATGATTATTGTCACTTAGGTCATGCACGCGTGATGGTAGCGTTCGATGTAGTATTTCGTTATCTAAAAGCAAGCGGTTACGACGTGACTTATATTCGTAATATTACGGATATTGATGACAAAATTATTCAACGTGCTAATGAAAAAGGTGAAGATTTTAACGATCTTACCAAACGATTTATTGATGCGATGCACGAAGATGAGATCGCATTGGGCATTCAAAAACCCACTGGAGAGCCTTGTGCAACAGACAATATGGATGAAATTATATCCATGATCACCACTCTAATAGACAAGGGTTACGCCTATCAGGGAAAAAGTAATGATGTTTATTATGACGTTTCTAAATTTGAAGATTACGGAAAGTTATCCAATAGGAATCCTGAAGAATTGCGCTCCGGCGAACGTATTGCGGTAAATGAAGACAAAGACGACCCGCTGGATTTTGTACTCTGGAAAACAGCCAAACCCGATGAACCTTTCTGGGAATCCCCTTGGGGCAATGGACGCCCTGGTTGGCACATAGAATGTTCTGCGATGGCGACCAAACTACTCGGCAATCATTTTGATATCCACGGTGGCGGACACGATTTACAATTCCCGCATCATGAAAATGAAATCGCACAATCCGAAGCTTGTACGGGTGAACACTTCGCAAATTACTGGATGCACAACGGCTTTATTCGAGTAGATGAAGAAAAAATGTCTAAATCATTAGACAATTTCTTCACTATTCGCGAAGTGCTCAAAGATTACAAAGCTGAAGAAGTACGCTACTTCATGCTGACTAGCCACTATCGTAGTCCATTAAATTACAGCACTGATCAATTAGAATCGGCTGGTGCGGCGCTAGATAGACTCTACACTGCCCTGCGCGGATTAGATATTAGTACAAACGACGCTAACAGCAACACCGACAAATCAGAATACGAAGAAAGATTTATCGTCGCAATGGATGATGATTTCAACACCCCTGAAGCCCTTGCGGTTTTATTTGACCTTGCGCGCGACATCAACCGCGCCAGAAATGATAATAAAGAAAGTGAAGCCTCAAACCTTGGCGCATTACTTAAAAAACTAGCAGGGCAACTTGGCTTATTAGAAGGTGATATTGAAAGCTGGTTTCAAGGCGCAAATGATTCAGACGGTTTAAGTAATGAAGCCATTGAAACTTTGATACAACAACGAATTGATGCCAAGGCAAACAAGGATTGGGGTACGGCAGACAAAATTCGCAATGAACTACAAGAACAAGGTATTACCTTAGAAGACAACGGTGCTGAGACTATTTGGCGTAGAGAATAATTTGCTTTTATCGCGAATAAACTGCGTATTATTTACTTTAAACCACTTACCCAATCTCACCACGCACTCTCATATTTTCAATACCTAAATACTTCTCAATTTCTTGTTCAAGAAACAAAGCTTGTTGACTGTTTTCAACACTGAGTAGCGTCATATCATCTTCACCATGACTGACAATATGAAGTTTATAAGTAATTGATCTTCGATTATTAGAACTCGAAGTTGAAATCTCTTCTTTTGAATAAAGCTGTTTTATATTTTTTGTTTCTAATCTTTTATTTCCAAACCATGGAAGGGGTTTATGTTTGATCTCAATTGCATCTTGGCTGACGAAAATATGGGTTTTATTAAGCCACGTTGTTAAGGTGTAATATAAGATTCCTGCCCCCGAAATAGCGCTAATCCATGGAATTAATTTAATCATTAGGGGAGAACCTGTGATAGTTGCATTACTTGAATCAGAAAATAGAAACACGGACAAAAATACAATTGAAAAACCTGCCATAAAAGTTGCGGTAATCGTTTTTACGCCAAACCAACTGAGGGTGATATGCATATATTCTTCGTAAAAATTAAGCGTGAATTTCTTAGGCAAATTAAATTCGACAGATTTTTCCGTATTTATTTTCTGATCTTGTTCTTGCTTAATAAGTTCAGGTTGGACACTTACCTTGTCTTCTGTCGACACCTTGCTTGATTCTGAACTATCCTTTAAAAACAAAGATTTACGTGGGGGCACACCATTTTCATCAACATCTTTTTTCATTTTCTTTGTCATCCAGACTAAAGCACCACCAAACAGCCAGAAAAACATTGGAATATAAAAAATACTACCTACAGAGTTTATTCGTACTGTTGAAAAATCATCTGGGTCATAATTAATTTTAACGCGCACACCCACAGGATAGTTAAGTGAAGACGAGGCATAGCTTGTTGGCGCAGTACGCTGTTCTCCGTTTTTATCTTTAAATGAGAACATTGGAGTGTAAGAAGTGCTACTACCACCACTTGTTTTATGACTTCTATGTGTTTCAACCGATAAGACCTCACCGATTGTATTTGTGCCTACCTGTAATGAATAGTAGCTATATCCCGCAATAGCCAAGCCTATCGTCACCAATGCCATCCCAACCATTCTAAAAACACGAATAGAATGGTAGGTCTCTTTTAAATCTGTTTCCTGATGTTTTTTATTGTTGGTATAGACGACGGTATCTTTTTCTTCTTTCTCTTTGGCTTTTACTATTTCTGCTACAAACGCTGAAATTTCTTCTTTATCTGTTTCAATATAAATTTCTTTAAATGCACTATGAAACGCACCAAATAAAATAGGTATTAAAATTAGCAAGCCCAAACCAACGGGGATAAGCGACACAATCACCAGTAAAATAATCATCCCAAAAAACACCAAGAAGGGGGCAATATTAACCAACAAGCCATAAAGACTATGTTTTAAAGCAGGTACTACAGGTTCTTTGTTAATTACAATTAATGGTATTCCAAAAAGCAGGGCACATGACCAAACCCATGAAATGATGGAAGTAAATACACTCCCCTCTGTCACTTTTTGGTACACATCATTAACACTCTCAGCCTGTGACGAGTCGACCTTTACCGTGTATTCTGTACCTGTCAAATATTGAAATATCATCGTTAGCGCAACTACCGCCATACTAATTAATCCAACATGTAATAGTTGTTTTAAAACAGGCTTATCTTTAAAAATAGAGAATAAGTTTTCTAAGCCGATCGGCTCATCTCGATTACTTTTATCAAGCGCAATAAAAATTCCGCCCGCTAATACAGGAAGTAACAAGGCGACTATAAATCGACCAATAAAAAAGCTATTACCTATGATGACAAAAAGATTAAAAATCAATAGCATGAAAATCCACGTAAGCGGCTTCTTTTTAAATAATTTCCATGCATTCGTTATCCATTGTTTTCCTTCAAAAACATTTTTAACGATATTGATTCTAATTTTTTCACTCATGATATTTTTCTTCCATTTCAACTAATTGTAGTAAAGATACGGAAATATCATTGATTATTCTGTGACTTATTTACATTATCGATGTGGTTTCCACAGCCGAACATTCAAAGGCCAACTTACCGCCTTGGTGTTTTCAGGATCACCCCATAAGGTTAAAAGCACTTCATACGTTTTTTCAAGTGGATTAACGCCTGTTATTTTCTGATATTTTCTAACAGCTGACCAAGTTCCTAAATAACCCATTAATTGATCCAAATTCCATTCGGATGACATCTGAAACTTTGGGGTGGTAATTTCTTCCATCGGAACATGAATATCCTGATAACCGTTTTCAACCATTTCTCTTTCTTTTGGCCAATAGTCACCCAATACTGATTCGTATAAATGATTAATTATTTTATCAATACCATCTTGTATGGATAATAAGTTATACGTCCAAATGGAGAGTAAACCATCGGGCTTTAATACCCTATCCACTTCTTTAAAAAATGCACCATGATTGAACCAATGAAATGCTTGAGCAACAGTAATCAAGTCGACAGTATTTGATTTTATTCTACTCTTCTCTGCCGTTGCTACTCTGTATTCGATACCTGACTGTTTAATTACGTTTTCAATTTGAGACTCACTGGCATCCGTCGCAATGATGTTAGTGAAATGATGCGACAAACCTAGCGTAGCTTGCCCAGAGCCTGTTGCACAATCCCACGCACTTTCATGATGGGCTGTAACTGAAGATAAATAATTAAAAAGTGCTATAGGATATTGAGGGCGGAATTTACTGTAATCATCCGATTTATCAGAAAAATGATCTTTGAATGTTTGATTCATAAAACTCGCTGCACTTTAAAAAACCAAAAAAAAAGGAGCGCAAAGCGCCCCCAATAATGAACAATTTATTTTTACCTAAATCCTACAATGGTTTAGGTTTTATCCCAGAAGGGAATCTCAAGTAACCTTCTGGTTTTTTCTTCCTCACAATTAACACTCTTTTGATTAAGTATTTAGATTGCTTCTAGTCTTTGCCAATACAAGGCGAAAAATGTGAGTTTACGCATGTAAATGATCATTTTTCAACGCTGTAGTTGTAAAGAGTGGTGCAAATTAAAAGTGATATAGACACTTAATCCGCTTGATTACGTAGGAAGGCTGGTATATCTAAGTAACTTCCGCCTGTACCCGTCGCTTGTTGTTGCTGCTGTGGTTGCTCATAAGCAGGTGCTGTATAACCACCGCCGGCTGCCACTCTTGGTTGCTCAAGCTCTACTGGACGTAAACGATCATTTGTTCTTGTCTCTGGTACTGCTTTTAACTCGGGTGCTCCTTCTTTGTTCAAGCCTGTTGCAACTAATGTTACACGGATTTCATCACTCATTTCTGGATCAATGACCGTACCGACAACAACAGTTGCATCTTCGTGCGCAAATTCACGAACCGCGGCACCCACTTCTTCAAACTCGTGGATTCCCATATCTAAACCAGCAGTCATATTAACCAAAATACCGCGTGCGCCTTTTAGATTAATATCATCAAGCAATGGGCTTGAAATAGCAGCTTGTGCTGCTTTAGTGGCACGTTCATCACCGCTTGCAACGCCTGTACCCATCATTGACATACCCATTTCGCTCATCACTGTACGTACATCAGCGAAATCCACGTTAATCAAACCAGGGCGAGTAATTAACTCTGCAATACCTTGCACTGCACCCAATAGTACATCATTTGCCGCCTTAAAAGCGTCTAATAATGTGGTATTTTTACCCAAAGACGTTAACAGCTTCTCATTTGGGATAGTGATAATTGAATCAACAAATTTAGCTAATTCTGCAATACCGTCTTCCGCTGCTTTCATACGTTTTGGACCTTCGAACGGGAATGGTTTTGTTACTACCGCTACCGTTAAAATACCCATTTCTTTTGCCATTTCAGCAACTACCGGCGCAGCACCTGTACCCGTTCCGCCGCCCATTCCTGCAGTGATGAAAAGCATATCGGTAGAACCGACCATTTCTTTGATTTGCTCACGATCTTCAAGTGCTGATTCACGCCCAACTTCTGGATTTGCACCTGCACCTAAACCTTTCGTTAGGCTGTTACCTAGTTGTAATAAGTTCTTAACACCAGAACCATCCAATGCTTGAGCATCGGTATTTGCACAAATAAAATCAACACCTTCGATACCTGCGTCAACCATATTTTGCACAGCGTTTCCGCCACCGCCACCTACTCCGATAACCTTAATACTTGCATTTGATACATCTGTATCCATTAATTCAAACATAGCCCTAAACTCCTTTTATATTACTAATTTCGATGTGATTAAAAATAAAATTAAATTAAAAAATAAATGTTTCCTTCTAAAACATTTTTCCGTAAAACTTCTAACTATTAAATTACTACTTAAACTTACAAATTATTGCCAAACCAACTTTTCATTCTTTCCCATAAATTATCTTCTGTAATGCGTGAAAACGATGATCCACCTACTTGGACATTTTGTGCTGCTCCGAAAAGCAACAAACCAACACCAGTCGCATGAATGGGGTTTGCAACCTCGCCACTCAAGCCACCAATACCTTGCGGCGTACCAATACGCACAGGCATGTGAAATATTTCTTCTGCTAATTCCACCGCACCTTTAATCTTTGAAGAACCACCCGTCAGAACGATTCCTGCCGCAATACGCTCTTCAAAACCACTGCGTCTTAGTTCTGCTTGAATTAATGAAAATAATTCTTCATAACGAGGCTCAATCACCGATGCCAATGTTTGTGTTGAAAGACCACGTGATTCACGCTCGCCAATCCCCGGTACTTCGATAATTTCATCTTCCGTTACCAATTGACGCAAAGTACAACCGTGATTAATTTTTAAATCTTCTGCAAAATCCATTGAAGTTCGCACAGCCACCGCAATATCATTCGTGACTTGATCGCCTGCAATAGGAATCACTGCAGTATGTTGAATCGCACCATTTAGATAGATCGCAATATCACTGGTTCCACCACCAATATCGACCATACAAACGCCGAGTTCTTTTTCGTCTTCTTCCAAAACTGCATAGCTTGATGCTACTTGTTCAAGAATAATATCTTCAACATCCAGCCCACAACGATCTACACATTTGATGATATTTTGTGCCGCACTTTGTGCACCTGTTACCAAATGCACGCGTGCTTCTAAACGTACGCCCGACATGCCGATTGGCTCACGAATGCCTTCTTGTTGATCAATCACATAATCTTGCGGTAATACATGCAAAATTCGTTGATCAGCAGGAATCGCTACCGCACGTGCCGCATCCATCACGCGTTCTAAATCGCTCTCGGTGACTTCTTTATCTTTAATCGCCACGATACCGTGTGAATTTAAGCTTTGGATATGACTTCCCGCGATACCCGCGTAGGCTGAATTAATATTCACACCCGCCATTAGCTCTGCTTCTTCGACTGCACGTTGAATCGACTCAATAGTGGAATCAATATTCACCACCACACCTTTTTTCATACCATGCGATGGACACTTACCGATGCCGATAATTTCCATCTGACCAGAACTGCCCACCTCACCGATTAAAGCGACAATTTTTGATGTCCCTATATCTAAGGCAACAACCATATGTCCTTCTTCGCTCACTGACATTGTTAACTCTTTTATTGGTTTACCCATAATAATTAACCCCTTCCTTGATACTTTTTAAACTAGTTTATTAACTAGCCTAATCTAACCCGTAATTTTTAAATCTCGTTGGAATGCATTTCTAAAATCACATTTCTAACCAGACCTCCCTTTCTTCCATTTCACTGCAAATCCATTGGTGTAACGTAAATCCACCGTATGAATTTTATCTACCACACTGCCTAGCTTTTCTCTGTAACCGACCATAAATCGCTTCATTCTTTTTACATGTTCTAGTCGACCAATTTTTACGATCAAACCATTTTCTAATTTGATTTTCCAAGAGCCGCGCGCATCTTCTTTAAACTCAACCAGTTTTACGGGAAAGTCTTTCATCAAATCACGAATTTTTAAAAATTCTATTGCCATATTTCTGCCCTTTTTCTCTGGGCTATAAAGTAGTGGTAACTCACCTTTTTTTTCTGATAATACTGCTTTAATAATCTCACCCTGCTGACTTAGCATTGCCGATTTACCCCAGAAAGCGACGGGCTTATGTTCGCGTATTTTTACAATTAATTTATCCGGCCATACTTTGGTCAACGATGCAGAATTCACCCATTCATTTTTTTCAACTGCTTGCTCTAAACCCTTCGTATCCAATAGATGCAAATTAGTTTTAACAAAATCTTCAATGACAGGCTGTAATAACTTTTTATTCAAAACCTTCAAATCACCCGTCACCACTACCGATTTAATCGTTAAATGTTGAGGGTCTTTCATCCAGTAATTACCACTAACAAGCAAGGCAATAGGTGTTGCAATAAACAAGGTTAACCACAATGCTTTCCATGGGAAATTAAAATTGAAACCTGAAAAACTATAACTCTTTTTAATAGGATTACGACGTACAGCTTGCACACGTTTCCCTTGTGCCTTTTTTTTCTGACGCTCTCTTGGCTGGATCTGCTTACGCTGTTGTTGACGTTGCTGTACCATAACTTACCCCACACTCGCTGTTTGGCTTGTCTTTAAAATCTCAACCGTCAAAGCCGAAAAACTCAAACCCTGCTGTTTGGCTGCCATTGGTACTAGAGAATGATCTGTCATACCCGGCACTGTATTCACTTCAATCAACCAGAATGTGCCATTGCTATCTTGCATCACATCCACACGACCCCAACCAGTACCACCAATAATGTCAAACGCCGCTTTTGATAATGTTTGCAATGCATTAATCGCTTCATCATCTAAACCGCAAGGGCAATGGTACTGCGTATCATTGGATGTGTATTTCGCATCAAAATCATAAAAGTCAGCTTGTGTTTCAAGGCGAATCGGCGGTAACACATCGTCACCCAGCACTGCCACGGTAAATTCTTTTCCCATTACCCATTGTTCTGCAAATACCACATCATCGTAATTTGCCGCTTCCTCATACGCTGATTTTAATTGGTGTGCTTCACTGACTTTACTCATGCCAATGCTCGAACCTTCTTGCGCGGGTTTTACCATCACAGGTAAGCCCAATTTTTCGACGACTTTTTCAAAATCTGATTCTGGCGTTAAAATTTCAAACGCTGGTGTAGGTAAACCAGACCCCGTCCAAATGCGCTTGGTCATTAACTTATCCATACTGATTGCTGATGCCATAACGCCACAGCCTGTGTAGGGAATTTGTAGTAATTCTAATGCGCCTTGTAATTCACCATCTTCACCACCGCGTCCGTGCAAAATATTAAACACACGATCAAACTTTTCTGCACGTAACACATCTAACACATCACGATT
>Ga0209633_10001831_pt1 | contig 21306 bp, 22 predicted proteins | sample Cruoilmetagenom1_FD_187290 | JGI IMG/M metagenome (GOLD analysis project Ga0209633, IMG submission 187290) | Oil polluted marine microbial communities from Coal Oil Point, Santa Barbara, California, USA - Sample 1 (SPAdes) (version 2) | ecosystem: Environmental > Aquatic > Marine > Oil seeps ... | reverse complement strand
ATACCCGATGAAAAAAGAAGGTGGCGAATGGAAACGTATTAGCTGGGAGCAGGCGATCGACGAGATCGGCGACGGTATGATGAAAATCCGCGAGGAAAGCGGTCCGGATTCCGTTTACTGGCTGGGCTCAGCCAAGCACAGCAACGAACAGGCCTATCTGTTCCGTAAATTTGCCGCCTATTGGGGCACGAATAATGTGGACCATCAGGCGCGTATTTGTCACTCGACTACGGTGGCTGGTGTGGCCAACACATGGGGCTACGGTGCCATGACCAACAGCTACAACGACATCCATAACTCCAAGGCGATGTTGGTAATCGGTGGCAACCCCGCCGAGGCGCACCCCGTTTCTCTGCTTCACCTGATGAAAGCCAAAGAACAGAATAATGCGCCCTTGATCGTTTGTGATCCACGCTTTACCCGCACCGCAGCCCATGCTGACGAATTTGTGCGTATCCGCCCGGGTTCAGACGTGGCGCTGATCTGGGGTTTCCTGTGGCACATTTTTGAAAATGGCTGGGAAGACAAAGAATTCATTCGCACCCGCGTTTACGGCATGGATGAAATCAAGACCGAAGTTGCCAAATGGAACCCCGAAGAAGTCGAGCGCGTCACAGGCGTGCCGGGGTCACAAATGGAACGTGTGGCCCGCACTATGGCCAACAACCGCCCAGGCACCCTGATTTGGTGCATGGGTGGCACACAGCACACCACGGGTAACAACAATACCCGCGCCTACTGTATCTTGCAGCTTGCCCTTGGCAACATGGGCACCTCCGGTGGCGGCACAAACATTTTCCGTGGCCATGACAACGTGCAGGGCGCGACTGACGTTTGCGTTCTTTCACACAGCTTGCCAGGTTACTACGGCCTGTCCGCAGGTTCGTGGGCGCATTGGGGCCGTGTCTGGGGTGAGGATATGGATTGGCTGAAGGGCCGGTTCGACAATATCACTGCCGCAGATGGCAAGGAAAAATCCTTGATGAACCTCAAGGGTATTCCGGTCAGTCGCTGGATTGATGGTGTTCTGGAAGACAAGGACAACATTGATCAGCCCAATAACGTGCGTGCCATGGTTTTGTGGGGCCACTCTCCCAATTCGCAAACCCGCGGCAAGGAAATGAAAACCGCGATGGAAGAACTCGACATGCTTGTCGTGGTTGATCCCTATCCAACGGTCTCGGCCGTACTGCATGATCGCACGGATGGCGTTTACCTGTTGCCGGCCTCGACACAGTTCGAGACACGCGGCTCGGTAACAGCCTCCAACCGGTCGTTCCAGTGGCGCGATAAAGTGGTCGAGCCCGTTTTTGAAAGTAAACCGGACCACGATATCATGGCGATGTTCGCCAACAAGTTCGGCTTTGCAGACAGGTTTTTCCGCAACATTTCTATGGATGGTGAAAACCAGCCAAATGTCGAGGATATCACCCGCGAGTTTAATGGCGGCATGTGGACCATTGGCTACACAGGTTGTTCGCCCGAGCGGATCAAATCGCACATGCAGAACCAGCATACGTTTGATAGAACCACCCTTCAGGCCATTGGCGGCCCGAACGATGGCGAATATTACGGATTGCCGTGGCCATGTTGGGGCACTGCTGAAATGGGCCATCCAGGCACGCCGAACCTATATGATATGTCTAAACCCGTCTCAAAAGGTGGCCTAACCTTCCGCGCCCGTTTCGGTGTGGAACGCGACGGGGTGAACCTGTTGGCCGAGGGCGTTTATTCTGAAGGGTCGGATATCAAGGATGGCTATCCTGAATTCACCATGCAGATGTTGATGGATCTTGGTTGGGACGGCGATCTGACCGCCGAGGAACGTGCCAGCATTGATGCGGTGGCAGGGCCAAAGACCAACTGGAAAACGGATCTGTCCGGCGGTATCCAGCGGGTTGCGATTGCGCATGAATGTGCGCCATTTGGCAATGCCAAGGCGCGCGCAGTGGTCTGGACATTCCCAGACCCAGTGCCAATTCACCGTGAGCCGCTATATTCTAACCGCCGCGATCTGGTTGCGGACTATCCAACCTATGAGGATACGCAGTCCTACCGTCTGCCGACCTTGTTTGCCTCGATCCAGAAAAACGACTTTAGCAAGGATTACCCAATTATCCTGACCTCGGGCCGTTTGGTGGAATACGAAGGGGGGGGCGACGAAAGCCGTTCCAACCCTTGGCTGGCCGAACTTCAGCAAGAGATGTTTGTTGAAGTGAACACACGCGACGCCAATAATATCGGTATCCGTGATGGTCAGCAGGTTTGGGTCGAAGGCGCTGAGGGGGCCAAGGTCAAGGTTGCGGCCATGGTCACCGAAAGGGTCGGCGAAGGGGTGGCGTTTATGCCGTTCCACTTTGGTGGTCACTTTGAGGGCAAGGATTTGCGGGACAAATACCCCGACGGTGCAGACCCTTACGTATTGGGCGAAAGCGCCAACACCGCACAGACCTATGGCTATGATATCGTAACCCAGATGCAGGAGTCTAAAGCGACTCTGTGCAAAATCACTGCAGCATAAGGAGGATTGAGAAATGGCTAGAGTAAAATTTCTCTGTGACGCGGAACGCTGCATTGAATGCAATGCCTGCGTAACGGCCTGTAAAAACGAACACGAGGTGCCGTGGGGTATCAACCGCCGCAAGGTTGTCACCATCGGTGACGGCAAACCTGGCGAGCGCTCGATCTCGATGGCCTGTATGCATTGTTCCGATGCACCGTGTATGGCGGTTTGTCCAACCGACTGTTTTTATCAAACAGCTGATGGCATCGTCCTGCATTCCAAAGATCTGTGTATTGGCTGTGGTTACTGTTTCTATGCGTGTCCGTTCGGTGCGCCGCAGTATCCGCAGGCTGGCAACTTTGGGTCGCGTGGCAAGATGGATAAATGCACCTTCTGCGCCGGTGGTCCCGAAGAGGATAATTCAGCAGCCGAATTCCAGAAGTACGGTCGCAACCGTATTGCGGAAGGCAAGCTGCCGATCTGTGCCGAGATGTGCGCAACCAAAGCGCTGCTTGCTGGTGACGGAAACGTGGTTTCCGGCATCTACCGCGAGCGCGTGGTTGCACGCGGCTTTGGTTCGGGCGCTTGGGGCTGGGGCACTGCCTACGGTCAAAAAGGCGGCTAAGCCTGAGGTTGGGTCGATTGCCCAAACCTTACAAACCAAATGCAGGGCGGCCATTGCTGCGGCCCTGCAATTTCCCACATCTATCCGAGGCATTCTTATGATAATGCGCCCTATCACTGCTCTTGTTTTGACCGTGTGTCTGTTGCTGTTTAGTGGGTTATCCGCTGTCGCGCAAAGTGGTGGACAAACGCTTGAGGATATTCTGGCCCGCCAAAATGGCGAGACTGTCGAGCGCGTGATTGGTGTTGAGGACGGCGTTGCGCCGATGGTGCCAGATATTAAAGGGCCTCTGGGTCCGCTTGGAGCGACATCAGATTCCGATTTCTGGCGCGCCTTTCGGGGTGAAAACCCCACTGATATCCGCTCGCCTTTGTCTGATAGTGTGCAGATGACCAGGACAGGCCAAATGTGGCGCATGCTACGGGAAAACTATATCCGAAAATATGCGGGTTGGTTCCCCGTTGCAGTGATTGGACTCTTGCTGCTTTATCACCTGATCAAAGGTAAAATGCACATCACCGGAGGTCGATCCGGCAAAACCTTGCCGCGTTTCAACATAACCCAAAGGGTGGCGCATTGGTTCATTGCCGGTGTGTTTATCATTCTGGCGTTGACCGGACTGATTATTCTGCTGGGGCGGCCACTAATTGCACCCTATTTGGGGAAAACTGTGAATTCCATCCTGACCAGCGCGGCCTTGCAAGGGCATAACCTGTTCGGCCCACTTTTTATTCTGGCGCTGTTGTGGCTATTCATCAAATTCGTACGTGGTAACTTTTTCCAGATTGTCGATCTGAAATGGATTTTCAAACTGGGCGGTTTTTTTGGCGGGCACGTCAGTTCATCCCAATTCAACTTTGGCGAAAAAACGTGGTTCTGGATGGTGATCCTTGTCGGGATCGTGATGTCGGCAACCGGTCTCGCGCTGGAATTCCCATGGTTAGTTGATGACTTGCGCTGGCTGCAATTGTCAACGATCCTGCACGCAGGTGGGGCGATCCTTTTGATCTCGGTCGCGATTGGCCACATTTATGTTGGCACCGCTGGTATGGAGGGGTCGATTGACTCGATGCTGAAAGGCGAGGTTGATGAGAACTGGGCCAAAGAACACCACGATCTATGGTATGAAGAAGTGACCGGAAAACCGGCCACTGAACCGGTATCTGAGGAGGCACCATCATGAGCTTTCTGCAATTCGTTGAAGGGCCGCTGTTTTACGTTGCCATCGGCATTTTCGTATTGGCCGGTCTGTGGCGCTTGATCGGATTGATCCGCCTTGGCCGACGTAAGGATATCTCGCCACCCAAAGGCTCGGCGGTGGCGGGGTTCTTCAAAGGCAACCTGCGCCATTTTTTCCCACGCGCCATGTTTGCCAAACGCACATGGGTTCATATCCTTGGCGGGTACAGTTTCCATCTGGGTTTGTTCGCGCTGATGCTTTTTGCCGCCCCGCATATTGCATTTTTAGACACCCGCATTCTAGGCTTTTCATGGCCCGCTTTGCCGCGCTGGGGGTTTATCCTTGTGGCGGAACTGGCCTTTGCCGGGTTGATCGTGCTGTGGGTGCGTCGGATTTCCGACCCCGTCATGCGGCTGATTTCCGATTGGGATGATCATGTCGGCACTTGGCTGACATTCCTTGTAATGCTGTCCGGGTGTTTTGCCCTTCAGGAAAGCCACATTGCCCTGCGGGCGACCCATATGCTGTTGGTAGACATCTGGCTGATCTATTTTCCGTTTAGTCGCCTGATGCACGCCTTCACATTTGTACTGTCACGCGGTCACACAGGTGCAACCTATGGCCGCAAAGGAATGAACCCATGAGCACCACATCTGAAATTGCCGTAGAAAAGTTTCTGGAACAAACCGATGGTGAGGTCGCTTCATTCTTTGAGGCCTGCGTCCATTGCGGGGAATGCGCCGAAGCCTGCCATTTCTATATGGCCACCGGAGACGCGAAATACACGCCGACCTATAAACTGTTCCCGATGGTGAAGGCCTATAAACGCGATAAGGCGCCGTTATCGGGGATCCGCAAGATGTTCGGGCTGGCGCCGGCACAGGTCACCGAGGAAGAGTTGCGCGAATGGGAGCCGCTGGTTTACGACAGCTGCACCATGTGCGGGCGCTGCACGATGGTTTGCCCGATGGGCATCGACATTGCCGGCACGATCCGCAAGATGCGCGAAGGCTACGCTGCGGCTGGGATTGTTCCGGATGGGTTGCAACGGTCGGTCGACTATGTTGAAAAAACCAGCAGTCCGATGGGGGTCACGCCTAAGGCCTTGATGGCGGAAATCGGGCACCAGGAAAAAGACACCGGTATCAAGGTCGAAGTCGACAAACAGGGGGCCGACTATATGGTCATCTTGTCATCAATGGAAATTATGGGCTATCCCGAAATCATTGGTGCCTATGCCAAACTGTTCAAAATGGCAGGATTAAGCTGGACGATTTCCACCAAGGCCTATGAGGCCACAAATGTCGGGGTGCAGATTGGCTCTGGTCCGCTGGCAAAAGAAATTGTCGAACGTGTAGTGGATGCCGCCGAAGAGCTGGGCGTGAAATATGTGATTAGCCCCGAATGTGGCCACGCCTATGGGGCGATCCGTTGGGCTGGCCCGAATTTGGTTGGGCGGCCCTTCAAGTTCGAGGTGATCCATATCATTGAACTGCTGGACCAGCTGCGCCGTGAAGGCCGCATTCCGGCGGGCGAAAAAGATGGGCGCAAGATGACGCTGCATGACCCCTGTCAGATAATCCGCCGCGGTGGATTATTGAAAGAACCGCGCAGGTTGCTGAATGATTCCAGTTCCGATTTTGTCGAAATGGACGGGGCCGGTCTGGGCAATCTGTGTTGCGGTGGGGGTGGTGGTGTTTCGGCCAACCCGCGTGCCGAAGAATTGCAAGCTGCCGCATTTTCTTGCAAGGCAGACCAACTAAACGCGATCGACGGGCTGGAAGTGGTCGTGGTGCCCTGCGCCAACTGCCGCACAGTATTCGAAGACGGGCTAGATGAAAACGAGTTGGATTACGAGGTCGTGGGGCTTGGAGAACTCATCGCCGCGACGCTTGATGAAACTTGAAATCTGAGCCGTCAAAGCGGCTCGGATTTTCACAACGGATCGTAAGCGAGCACAGGTTTAATCAAGCGTCCGACGGAACCGCAGCAAAGCGAGCACGCCAAAGCCGATTGTAAAAAACAGCAATGCTGTCATGGGCGCACTGACGGCTTCCAGATTTGCTCCCTTTAGCATCACCGCGCGGATTACCCGCAAGAAATGGGTCAGCGGCAGCAATTCTCCTAGAAATTGCGCCCATTGCGGCATGCCGCGGAACGGGAACATAAAACCTGACAACAACAAGGACGGCAGGAAGTAAAAGAACGTCAGTTGCATTGCTTGCATCTGGGTCGTTGCAAAGGTCGAGAAGGCATAGCCAAGCAAAACGAGCGCAAAGACAAAGATGAAAATGCCGCTTAGCAAGAGTTGCATTGACCCAACGAACGGCACTACGAACAGCAGTTTTGCCGCCATCAAAACAACCACCACCTGCACCGACCCGACAATCAGGAACGGGATCACCTTACCCAGCATAATCTCCAGCGGGTTGGCAGGCATTGCCAGTAAATTCTCCATCGTGCCGCGCTCAATTTCGCGGGTCAGGGCCATTGAGGTCATCATCACCATGGTCATTTGCAGGATCACCCCTAGCAGGCCGGGCACGATGTTATACTGGGTGATGCCTTCGGGGTTATATCGTCGATGCACCACCACTTCCAACTGGTGCGCGGCCTGCTCTGCGGCCTTTACATCCGCCCCCAACTCGCGGGTCAGGGCTTGGGCGGCTACGTTGCCAAGGGTCGAGATCGCACCCGAAGCGACGGACGGATCGGTTGCGTCTGCCTCGATCAATATCTGTGGACGCCCGCCCTTTAACACCCGTCTGGTAAAATCCGACGGGATCGTCACGACGAAGGAAACGGTTCCGTTTTCAATCAGTTTTTCGGCCTCGACCTGACTGTCGACCACGTGGGTAAACCGGTAGTATCCGGTGATTTCCAATGCCGAGACCATTGCGCGTGTGAACCGGTCCTGGCTGCTGGTCACCAGTGCGGCGGGCAATTCTTTGGGGTCGTTATTGATCGCAAAACCGAACAGCACCAGCTGCATCAACGGGACCCCCAACATCATTGCGAATGTGATCCGGTCGCGGCGCATTTGGATCAACTCCTTGATCAGCAGCGCGCTCAGTCGGGTGAATGAAAACCAGTTCTTCATGCCATATTGTCCCGCGATTGGGACATGAACTGGATGAACACGTCCTCCAGACTGGTTTCTCCCTGATGCGAGGTTACATCCTGCCCCTTGACCGCCACCCTGACGGATTTCTTCAACGCGTCCCCGTCCTGCCCGACAACATGCAGCGTGTTGCCAAAAGGCGCGATCTGATCGGCACCCGGCTGACCGGCCAGCTTTTTGGCAACACGGTCCACATCCCCGCCTTCAACAACCATCGTCGTCAGGGCGGCGTTTTCGACAACATCGTGAACGGTGCCGCTGGCCAACAATTTGCCGTAGGAAATGTAGTTGATCTTGTGGCAACGCTCGGCTTCGTCCATGTAGTGGGTCGAGACCAGAACCGTCACCCCGTCTGCTGCCAGAGCGTGGATTTCATCCCAGAATTCGCGCCGCGCTTTGGGGTCAACACCGGCGGTAGGCTCATCCAGCAGCAACAGTTTGGGTTTGTGCATGATACAGGCGGCCAGCGCCATCCGCTGTTTCCACCCGCCCGACAAACGCCCTGCCAGTTGTCCACGTCGCGCCGATAGCCCCAGATTTTCCAATGTATCACGCACGGCCTGCTTTGCTGGTTGCAACTGGTATAGCCGCGCCACGAACATCAGGTTTTCCTCGATCGACATGTCTTCGTAAAAGGAAAACCGCTGGGTCATATAGCCAACCTCGCGCTTAATCTTTAGCTGGTCACGGCGCAGATCCATACCTAGCACAGTGCCGCCGCCTGCATCCGGTGTCAGCAACCCGCACATCACCCGAATGGTGGTGGTTTTGCCGGATCCGTTCGGCCCCAGAAACCCAGAAATCTCGCCCTGTTCAACGGACATGGAAACCTTGTCGACAACGGTCTTGTCTCCGTAACGTTTTACCAGTCCGTGAACGTCGATGGCTTTCATTTTTCGACCCCAAGCAAATCGACATTAACGATCTGGCCTGGCTTCAGGGCGTTGTTGCCCTCCAGTCGTGCCTCGAGCAGATAGACCAATTTTTGCCGGTTTTCGAGGGAATAGATCACTGGGGGCGTGAATTCTGGCCCTGCCGAAATATAGCTGATTGTTGCGGTGATACCGTCTGCACAACCATCACATTCCACAGCCAGATCAGACCCGAGATGAATGTCGGATAGATAGCCTTCCGCCACATACAGGCGCAGTTTTATTGCCCCGTTTGGCAATACCAGAAGCACGGGTGCCTGTGGCCCTGCGATTTCGCCAGCGTTGCGGATCACATCGACCACAGTGCCGTTGTTACTGGCCACCATAGTGCGTTTGGAAAGCCTCCAAAGCGCGTTTTCCAACGCGGCCTGTGCTTGTGAAACGATGGCCTGTGCGGCGGCAATTGCATCGGTGCGCGCGGGCAGCTTTGCAACTGCCAGATTGGCTTCAAGCTCGGCTACATGCGCGCCTGCAACTTCGTTTTGGGTTTCTGCCAAATCATACTTTGATTGCGGAATCGCCCCGCGCCGAACCAGATCGCTTTGACGCTCCAGTTCCCGCTTTGCCTCTTTTGCTTGCGCAATAGCCGAACGTAATGACGCCTCGATCACTGCAATTTCCTGTGGCCGACGCCCTTGCGAGATATCCGCCAACTTGCTTTTGGCTTGTGCCAATGTGGCCCGCGTTTGAGCAACGGCAATTTCTGTATCACGGTGTTCCAGTACGACCAATTCCTGACCGGGAACGATTAAATCCCCTCTCTTGACCCGTACATCCGAAATTTGCGCGATTTCAATCGGTGCCAGCATTATGTATTCCCCTTCAACATATCCTGTTGCCAGTGGCAGCGGAACCACGCAGGCGGTGAGTAATGAACTGACCAACGGTATGGAACAGAGAAAACTCATTGGCTTGATCCTTTCTTTGCAACTTCAAGAGTTGCGCGCAAATTTGTTAGAATAATACTTTCAACCGTTTGAACCTCGGTGGGCCCGACACTGTCCCACTTCAATCGCCTGTAGACTATTTCTCGGCTAACTCTGAAATAGATAACCTGTCCGACCACGGCAAAAAGGGACAGCATTACGGCATCACTGTTCGCATCTTGCCCCGTTGCCCGCACCCACAGTTGGGATAACGATTTATGAATTGGCTCAAAAAAATTCGGAAAAATGATATCTAGCACCTCTTCAGCCTGCACAATTTCGCGCAACATAAACTGCGGTATCGTTTTGGCTTGCGGTTGTAACAACAACATTTGAACAAGCGCCGACACAATGTGCTCAAGTTCAAGAGCTGCTTCTTCTGGGGTCTGGCTCTCGATTGCAGCGAATGTGGTAATCGTTGTTGTAAGGGTTTTAGCTACATTTTCCGCGCAGGCTAGCCGCAGCCCTTCTTTGCCGCCAAAATGATATGAAATAGCAGAAATATTCGCATCCGCTGCCAGTGCAATCTGTCGCGTAGATGTCGCGTCATACCCGGACTCGCCAAACAGGCGCAAACCTGCGTTTATCAGCGGGTCGTGCGTAGATTTACTTTTTTGCTCATTTCTCGCCATTATGACCTCGTCGGTAGAATTCAATCAGTTTAAATCAATCGTTTGATTTATTAAATGCATGAACCGCAACGATATCGTCGAATGAATGACCGTTGCCTGACCTTCTCGCAGGTTTTTGGTATCAACTTGACCATACTTAACCCGTCCAGCCACTAACCCTGTAGTGTAACCACAATCAGACCATCGCGAAGTGCGATGACCTCGCCTTGGTCAAGGGGGCGCCATGCTTCGTTGGTAAGTGGCACACTTGCAACCAAAGCAATTTTTTGCTGACCCAGCTCAAGTGCTAGGCCATCGACGGAAATGCCACCGCCGTCTGCTCCACCATCTGGGACGTTGCAGCGACGCTCCAGCACACAAAGACCCGGCGGGTTCACAGCGCCGCTAGTCTGTGTCCTTCTGTCGCCATGGGCGAAAAAGGTATCGCCGTCCCCATAAATGAAGTTGGCGGGCCCCAAGGGTCGAAGTTTCCTAGCAAAACCTACAACCAGAGCCATGCGCTGACTCAGTTCGGGCACTTTGGCCGAATCTGCCCACAGATCGGCCATCTGATCCAGCAACGCACAAAATGCCCACTCGGAATCAGTGTCGCCCACCGGATGATAGCGGTCGGGCAGGTCGCCAAAGGTGCCTTTTAATCCGTTCAGATTTCCATTGTGGGCGAAAATATGCATCCGACCACCAAGTTCCCGAACGAACGGTTGCGTGTTGCTGTATGTTCGGGTGCCCTGTGTTGCCTTGCGCAAGTGTGACATGATGAGCGTACTGCATACCCGATGCCCCTCGATGAAGCGAACCCACTCGCTTTCGCTAGCCGCCGTCGCATCCTTGATCAGGCGAACATCCGTCTGCTCATAATATGCCACCCCCCAACCATCTTTGTATGGTCCATCCGACCTGCCGTGGCGGGCCAGAGCCTGCAAGGAAACGGTCAGAGTGACAGGTTTGTTGCTGGACAATGCAAATAGTTCACACATTATTTTCAGGCCCATTTTTGGCTGAAAGCTCCGGCAGGTTGGCGTCATATGCAAACACATAGAGTTTGTGGTGTTTTATGAGCGGGCCGGAAACCATCAACGCAGTTGCTCCCGGCTTAGATCTCGCATCCAAAGCAGGGTCAGCGTGGCCACAATGGCCGAGGCAATCAACAGCCAAGCCGGGGTAAGCTGATACCCGGTGGCCGCTATCAACCAGGTTGCAAGCGCAGGCGTGGCACCGCCGACAATCCCGACCCCAAGATTGAACGAGATTGAATAACCGGTAAGCCGGTCCGAACTGGGGAACAGCTCGACAAAGATCGCTGGTGCGGTCCCCAGCGGCACCGCCAAAAGCACCACAAGGGTTGCCTGACCAAGTATCATTTCCGGAATGCCTTGTCCGACCATGTAAGAGCACAAAGGGTATGCCAAAATAGCCATGACGGCAAAAGTCGCCGCGACAAGATGGGTGCGGCGGATCCAGCGGTCTCCGATCCAAGCTAACAGGACCATCAGCGGGATAATGCCAAAGGTCAGGGCGCTGTTGACCTGAAGTGCACGGGATTCAACAAGTCCGCCTTGACGGGTAAGCCAGCCGGGTAGGTAGACCATCACCAGATAGAAAACCATTCCGTAGCTGGCTGCGAACAGAAACGCCTGAATTGCCGGAGTTCGGTTCTCGACCCAGAGCTGACGGAAAGGCGAGCTTGAGGGCGTACCTGCCTCATGGGTTTGAAAATGCGGTGAACGTGGCAGATCCTGGCGGATCAGGATGGCGACAAGGCCGATCACACCGCCGAACAGAAATGGCAGCCGCCATCCCCATGCGTCAAGAATGTCGGGCGAGAAAAATGTAGTCACGGCGGCGGCGGCTCCAGATCCAAGCAACATACCTGTCATACTGCCGACGTTGGCCCACGATCCAGCGCGCCCGCGCGCATCCTCGGGCGCTGTTTCGACCATATAGGTGACGGAGCTAGAGAACTCACCACCGACCGAAAGACCCTGCACCATGCGGATCACAACCAGCAGGACAGGTGCGGCGAAACCGATGCTGTGGTAATCGGGCAGCAGCCCCAGAGCGACTGTCGGCAGAGCCATCATCGCGACCGAAATCAGCATCGTGCGCCCCCGCCCGATGGTGTCGCCAAGCCAGCCGAATACAGTGGCCCCCAAAGGGCGCATCACGAACCCTGCGGCGAACACCCCATAGCTGGCCAGAAGCGATGCCGACGGATCCTCACCCGGAAAGAACAGCCGCCCGATGACTGCCGCCAGATACCCGTATAAAGCAAAGTCATACCATTCCACAACATTCCCAATGACCCCGGCCAAACGCGCCTTGCTTTGCTGCTGTTTCGTAATTTGCACAATAGGTTTTCCGTGACTATCCATTCTATCGCGCATTCCATTCCTGACTCGGGTTTCAATTTCTTGCGGCTTTGGATCGAGATCTGGCGTGCTTGGTTGCTCGTGATGTGCCGAGATACTGCGGGCGGTGATCTGATTTAGAGCCAGTTTAACCTCGAATATCAGCACAATGAAAGCAATGATCCAGACTCAAATCCGCTTCAAGCTTACCGCTGTTGAAACCCGAATCAGGAGAGCCTCCAAGCTCGACAACGAGATCACCGAGACACGCGTGGCCGCGAAGGCGCTGAACCGCATGAATGCGCTTGGCAGAGCGCAGTTCGAACGTGTAAACTGAACATACGGGAAAGGGCCGATCTCGCCTTCAGCTTGATCCATGCAGCAAGGTCCATCAAGGAGATAGAGCTTTTGTGAGACAGGCCCATCTCTCATATCATTTTGTGAAGTACATGAGGTCACCATCAAGGGAATAGGTCCAGGGCATTGCGGAATTTTTCCATCCGTTCACGACCCGTTGGCCTTTGTGTTCACCCGTTGTGGCCTTGTCGCCTTCATAGCCATGAACCACGGTATAAGCATTGGTATAGCCGTTCTTGGCCAGAAGGTTGACAGCGGCAGCAGAGCGGTCGCCGGAGCGGCAGATCAGGATGATTGTATCACTTTTACTCAGCCCCTTTGCCTCGAGCGCCTTGCCAATATCGGCAACGAAGGTTTCGTTGGTTCTTCTGGCATAGCGGTGCTTTTCGGCGTTCCATGTCGTTGAATCCATGAACACCCAAGGAACAAGCGCATCCATGACAGATGTTGCGCCAAGATAGTTCACCTCCGAAGGCGTGCGAACATCGACAAACAGCGTCGTGTCCATGTGATCCATGGTATATTTATAGGCGTCAGGCGATGTCATATAGAGCCCGAGCGTGGTTTGCTTTTTCTCGGCGAGTTGCGAGAAATCTTCCTGTGCCTGTGCCGTTTCGACCAAAGTCATCCCGGCAAGGATCACCGCGAAACTCAATGCCAAAGCGGTTTTAAGCGTTTTCAATATCCAATTCATGATTGGGGTCCTTTCTGTTTCAGGGGGGATGTAAAACTTCATGACCGGGTGAACTCGGTTCGGGGAATGGCCCGGCATGAAATCTGTGACTTGTCAAACCAGTTGTCATCGTCCGGTTTGAAATAGAGTAGGTCGCGCCGCTCAAAGGGGGGTATGAAGAAATCGAGCATCCTGCATTCCTCGCTTACAGATCGCAGCGCATGAATATTGCCGTTTTGGGGGGTGACTGTGGCTGTATCACCGGGGCGCAGAATGCCGTGGAATATCAGCTTGAGTTGCGCTTTTCCCGGCTGGTGGACATCGGTCCCAAGCCGCTCAAACTTCCAGACTTCTGTTTCACCGCTAATGACACGAACCATTCCCGTAGCCCCCGGATGATCGTGCAGCGGGATCATTTGGGTCCGATCTATATTGAGAATGCCGCCATCAAGGCGTCCCGACTTGATCATTCTTTGCCACAGCCAGAACAGGTTGCCGCTTTCATAGGAGTTGTTCACCGCCTCATCGAAAGAAGGGGCATCAATATCCAGACGGGAAATCAGTTGCAGACCCTTTTGTTCCATCCCCCTCTGGTCGACTCCGCCAACGGCGAACAGCTCTGACAACTCTTTCATGCGGGCGGTAAACTCTTTCCACTCGATTTTGTCAGGAAGCGCAATGCCCGCCGCGAGAGGGTCTTGTTTCACCATCACGGCAGCAACCGAGATAAAGCCCGCAATGATATGACGACGATTGATCATGACGCGGCTCCGCTTACGGCACTGCCGCTGCTCGCTGCTATACTGGCCTTTTCCTGCTCCGGCATGGCGATGGCGGGACCGCTGTTTTGCGGCCGGTTGAAATATTCGATGGCCAGATCGTCATTATTGGTAGTGGCCATTTGCCTCAGTGAGAAGCCTGTCAATTTCAGACCGCGCTTGATGCTCCAGTACAAAAGTCCGGCAATCAGTACACCATAGGCAAGACCGGTGAGCAGTTGGATCGTCGGGTCATAGCTGAAAATATCTGTGACATGCTTGACCTTGGTAATTGTCGTGTCGTGGATCAGGTTTTCCCAAAAGTCCTGATAGAGCGTATAGGGAAGATAGCCGAGCAGAAAGCCGGGAAAGGCCACCACTGCCGTCATATAACCCAGACCAAGACGCATATAGGTACGGATTTCACAGCCGATCATGGCCACCGAGCCAAAGCCCTGACAGGCGGCACCGAGCAGCAATATCCAGTTGGGGTTCATGCCCAGCGGCAATTTGACATCGAAAAACTGCCAGCCAATCATGATCGCCACCCAGAGCATCAGTATATTTATGAACATGGCGGTAAAGGGTGACATGGAGCGAAACAAAAAGCGGGTCGATGCCGGAATGTGCCAGGCGTTTTCAAAGAAATTCTCATCTCGGTTTACCCCCATGGAAACCTCGGGGGTCATGAAGGCGCATTCGGTTCCAAATCCGGTTTTGGCCATGCCAACTCCGGCGATCATGCCAATCAGCAGGAACCAGATAATCAGCCCCCAGCCAATCGTCTTGAGCGAATAGGACCAACCAAACATACCATCCTCGGTCCCGTAGGCGAATGAGCCGACAATGGCATTGATGAAAAACAGCGCCATGAAAACGAGTATGAAAATACGCAGCCAGTCGCGATTGGGTTTATAGTCTTTTGCCGCTTCGTGGGCCCAGCCGTCTATGGACATTTTGCCACCATGTTCGCTGCCATAGTCGGCGGTCGAACGGTTTTCCTGTCCCTTGAATACATGACCGATCTTCATCTTGGCCATGAGATAGAAGGTGGCAAAGCCGGCGGGCATGATGACGGTGAGATAAAGCAGCGAGGCGGTGGACATGGCGGCCAGGCCACCCAGAAAATGATGCGTCGTGCAGCCATGCGCCAGACGGGTGCCGAAGCTGAAAACAAAACCGCCGATGAAAGCCAAAAACAACTCGCGGCGCGGGAAGTTGACCCAGCCTCGGGATTCTTTTTCGGCCCGCGCCACCAGCCATGCGCCAATCAGAACGCCGATGATAATCCAGTGGACATTGGGATCATAAGCGCGCGACCACCAGTCCATTCCCTCAATGCCGGTTGTTTTGGCGATTGTCCGCTCGGCGGCAGAGGTCATCTCGACAAGGCCCGTGGTGAGACCGATGGGCCGCCCCAGAGCCATGTAGTTCATGATCTCGGCGGTGCCGACAAAGACACCGCTGATCCAAAACGGCCATTGTCTTCGTAAACTCAACATCTCATCTCTCCCGTGGCGTTATTGACTGTTGTTCCCGTCCTGTGCGGAAAGATCAGCCGCAGCCGCCTTCTTCGGAGATGCGGATGGTCAGAATTTCAAATTTCCGCCAAGCATCCTCGTTCTCGACATCGAGTTTGATGGCGTTGCGGTAAGCTTCTTGGGCAAGAGACAGTTTGCGTTTTTTGGTCATCTCTTCGCCTATGCTCATGCAGTCCTCGACAGACGAGCAGGCCACAGTGAATTCCTTCGCCTGAGCCATAGAGGGCACCGAAAACGGGGCGGCGAACGTAAACAGGGATACAAGTGCGATTGTATAAAATTTTGACATGACATACCTCGGTTGTGTTCTGTTGAATCTTATTGGCTACATACGCCCCTTTACCCTCGCCCCTTACGCCGCTAAATTGGTGCGGATAAACGGGCTGGTTAATTCGAAACTTACAGGGAACCCGGATGGGCTTCTGCTACCTAGGTAGCAGTCTGGGAAAAATGGAAGAATTTTATGCCCAAGCGCTTTGAAATAAAGAACGAGTGCCGTGAGGCGCTGAGGAACTGCACGTTATTCCGATATGTGGACGAGGCGGCCCTCACGGACATGCTCGACACTTTTCACCTAGAGACCTGGGCGCGTGGGCGCACCCTACCGGCCGAAGATGTCGGGGATACTTTCCATGTCATCCTTTGTGGCCGTTTGCAGATGGCTCAGATCAATAAAGAAACAGGGCGCATGGTGACCTTGTTTTTCCTCGGCCCCGGTGACTGTTTCGATATTTTGCAACTGCTCAACGGGCAGCCGTTTGAGGGCATGCTTGAAGCCCGTGACGATCTGAAATTGCTGAGCCTGCCGATGAAAGAGGCGCGAGAATGGATTGCCACTCACCCCGATTTCAACCGAGCTTTTCTTGCCTATCTCGGCAAGCAGATGCATATCCTTGCCGATCTTGCCGGGGATCTGGCCTTGCATGATACCGAAACCCGCCTCGCTAAATTGCTGCTTCGCCACCTTGATCCTGATGAGGCGGGGCACAACAATATCACCCTGATCAATGACCTCTCTCATGAAGTCATCGCCGAAATGATCGGCAGCGTGCGTACTGTCGTCAACCGCCAACTTCAGCACTGGCGAAAAAAGGGCATCGTCAGCCTCGATCACGGCCATATCCACGTCGAAAAACTGGAGGGCCTGCTGGCGCGCACCCATCAGCACCTACTACCCCCGCCAGAAAATGTTTCACGGGACGAATAGGAAATGCACAAATCAGGACAAACCGTTTCTTTCTGGTCGGCAGTGGCCATGGGGATCGGGGCCATGGTCGGGGCGGGTATTTTCGCGTTGCTCGGGCAGGCGGGCCAGATCGCGGGAAACGCCGTGTGGATCTCATTCGTGGCAGGCGGAGTGATTGCGCTGTTGTCGGGCTATTCCATTGGACGGTTGGGGGCGCGGTTCCCGTCTTCTGGCGGGTTTGTGGAGTATCTAGTTCAGGGGTATGGCAAGGGCCTGTTTTCCGGCGCTATTTCGGTATTGATGTATATCTCGGCGCTGGTCTCGGTGTCGTTGATCGCCCGCACCTTCGGCACTTACGCCTATGAACTGCTGCCCGCAGGCCAATCGCACATCTTTGTCGAGGTTTTTGCCGCCGGGATCGTACTGTTATTCATGTTTATCAATCTGCGCGGCCCCGGCTCTATGGCGCGGATCGAAAACCTAGTGGTGCTGGTGAAAATGCTGGCGCTTGGCGTCTTTGCCATCGCCGGGCTTGCCACAATGGACCCAGCCCGACTTTCAACAACCCACTATCCGCCAGTCAATATGATATTCTTCTCATTGGCCATTACGTTTTTCGCCTATGAGGGTTTTCGCATCATCACCAATGCGGCAGAAGACATGCCCGATCCGGCAAAGACCCTGCCGCGCGCCATTATGACGTCCATTGCCATTGTCATGGTGCTCTATGTCGCCGTGGCGTTTGCCGTGTTCGGCAACCTTTCAACCGATGAGGTAGTCAATGCACAGGACTATGCCTTGGCCGAGGCCGCCCGTCCGGCTTTTGGCGCCATGGGGTTCACCTTCATGGCACTCGCAGCGCTTTTGTCCACGTCATCAGCCATCAATGCCAGCCTCTATGCGGTTACTAATGTCACCTATCAACTGGCCCGATTGGGAGAATTGCCCAGTGCCTTTGGTAAACCCATCGGCCATTCACGCGAGGGGCTGGTGATCAGTTCTGTCGCCATATTGATCATGGCGGTGTTTTTCGATCTCTCCTCGATTGCCGCCATCGGTGCCATATCGACCCTGATCATTCACATGATCGTCCATATTGGCCATTTGCGCCTGCTGAATAAAACCGGTGCTTCGTTCTGGCTGGTGGGAACAGCGATCGCCGTTAACCTAGCCGCCATCGTGCTGTCGAGCATTTATCTTTACGGCAAACAACCCTCTATCCTCGTCTGGATCATTGGCTTTTTCCTTATCGCCTTCGTGCTTGAGATCGCGCTTCGCATCTTCACCGGCCGCGTCATCGTCAAACGTCTCCACAATCATGAGGGGCAAAATGTCAACAAAACCTGATATTGACACGAGCACCCTTGCCCTTGATCGGACTGTTCTTGCCAATGAGAGAACCTATCAGGCCTGGCTGCGGACGGGGCTGGCATCGGCGGCTGCAGGTCTTGGTGTTGCCAGCCTGTCAAAAGCCGCCACTCCCCTATGGATACTGCTCATCATCGCAACAATTTTATTACTGAGCAGCGCCCTGTTTTTCTGGGTGGCCGCATGGCGCTATAGCCATGTTCATCTCAGGACAGCGCATCTTGATATTGAAGCCTTGTCGCCAAAAGTTGCCAAAACCGTCTCCGCGCTGCTCGCAGGATGTTCATTTCTGGCCCTTGCCGGCCTATTGATCACCGCGCTTTATTAGGCACTGTCCCGAATAGTTCAAAATATGATACCTAGGTAGCAGAAGCAATTCTCCAGTTGACCTAGAAACACATCAAGACCGAGGCATTGGGGCAAAGATATCTCCTCGTCTCCTATTGGTTTTACTAAAACACTCAAACAAAGGAGAGCGCGTCGTGAACATATCCGTCAACAATAAAACCATCGAAACCGATGAACAGGGTTTTTTGCTCAATCCCAAAGACTGGACCGAGGGTGTCGGGTTGGAACTTGCCAATCAGCACGAAGCGGCAGGGCACAAGAAGGTCACGGAAACCGGCTGGATGCTGATCAAATATTTCCACAATTTCTATGAAAATCACATGCGCCATCCGACAATGATCGATCTCGTTCGTGAGCATGAAAAGCTGGAGGGCAAAAGCTTCAAAGAAGAAAACGACTATAAGCAAAATCTTTATGAGCTGTTTCCCCACGGTCCGATTCCGATGATCGCCAAGCTGGCGGGCCTGCCACAAAACGCCGTAGCACAGGAAATGGAGGGCTAATAAAATGACCAATCGTGAGAAATTCAAAACCGATATCAAGAAAATTGCCGAGGACAGCAAGGAGGTCGAGAAAGATGTTGCTGCCTATGTGAAAAAAGAATTTGCCGAGCTTCTAGAAGAGGCAAAAGATAAAGCAACAGACATAAATGCGGCGACCAAAGACATGCTGTCCGGCGTCGAGCAAGGTTTGAGCGAAGCCGGACACGAAAGCGCCGAGACTCTGGCCAAAGCGGCCGAGGGGATTGTCGATGTCACCCGTGACATTGCCCAGCAGTCGCTGGAGGCGGCGCGCTCCTACGCAGACAGCGCAAAGACCTCCATGAACAAGGCGCTGGAAAGAAGTAAAGGCGACATTAAAGGTGTCGGGGATGCGACCAAACAGGAAATGAAAACCGCCCATTCAAAGCTTTATCAGCAGACACGCCAAGTGCTGGAGCAGACGGAGACGGTCGGCAAAGCCGTATACGAATATTCGGCTGAAAAGGCTTCTGAACTTGGTGAAGCCGCCGCCCCCAGACTTAAGGATGCTGCCGAGAAAAGCCGCGGCTATGCCAAAGAAGTCGAAGAGCAGGCCGCCGCCTATTCCAAGAAGTTGCTGCATCACAGTCAGAAAACGGCTGCCCAATGGTTGCACAAACTGGCCTCACTGGTCGAACCGGGAAAGGCAGATCCAGACAAGGGCGATAAGGGCTGATTCGGGCTGGTGTGTTCAGGCTTTTGAAAGAGCCAAAAATGCCCGTGTTTTTTTTCAAAAGGCGCTGAATGGAAATCGGACGACGCAATACAAGCAAAAGGATTGAAACATCATGGGAAATATTGTTGATAGAACTTCCGTTGTGGTCGGCTTTGACGAGGAATTCGTCAAGCGCTTTCGAAAAACCAGCCTCGCGATTGGCATAGCGCTCGCCATTGCCGGGCTTGTCGGTGTGACTATGCCGCAGATCATCTCGCTTGTATCGGAAATTTTCCTTGGCTGGCTGCTGGTTATGGCGGGTGTGCTTGCAGGCTATATCGTCTTTCTCTCTCGCGGTAGATCCATAAGCGCTTGGCTGAAACCGGTGCTGCTGATCATAACCGGCGCTCTGTTCCTATTCACGCCGCTGATCGGCATCGCGACCATGGCCCTTCTTTTAACCTTCTATTTGTTGCTCGATGCTTTCGCCAGCTTTGGTCTGGCCTATGACTACCGCCCGCTTCATGGCTGGGTGTGGATGGCTTTCAACGGGGTTCTGTCTCTTCTTTTGGCGTTTTTTGTTCTGATCGGCTGGCCGGCAACCTCTGCAATGCTGGTCGGCATCTATATTGGAATATCGCTATTGTTTGATGGTCTGGCTCTGATTTTCATGAGCCTCGCGGCAGGAAAGGTTTTGAAGCAATGAATAAGACGCTCATGAAACTCGGTTCCAAAGCCAAGGTCAGGGGTCCGTTTGCCCGGTGGTGGGGGCGGGAGCACAGGTTTATTGAGGAACTCGTCCTTGCTGGGGTGCTGGTGCTGGTTCTTACCGGCATTGCCATCACCAATATCTCACCGGCCCGCAGTTACCATTTCTGGTTTGCTATGGTCGTGTTGTTTGCCGCCGCCGGGCTGGTTATCGGCACCGTGCGCGCGCATCACAAGCATATATCCATCTCCAAAGTGGTGCTCGACCAGATCGTGCACTGGGGAGCGACGCTGGTTGCGGTTCTTGCTGTCTACTGGATGCTCAATGCCGGAAGGCTAAACTATGAGGCAGCCGGACTGATTGTTGTGCTGCTGCTGGGTCTTGCCATGTTTCTTGACGGTTATTACCGGGTTGGCTGGCGCTTCAGCCTGCTGGGGTTTGTATTGATGCTAATGTCTGTTGGTGCAGCCTATTTGTCGGCCTATATATGGCCAATCCTCTTTCTTGGTGCGGTGATCTGGCCGCTGTCCATTATTATCGAGGTTTACCTTACTCACCTAAAGGACAAGCATTAGGGAGGTATTGCTGCTAACACTTTTCGGGCTGTCCTTCGCCATTGCAGTTATTTTATGGACGGAAGGAACCAAACGGCACTGTCAACTTGACGACTTTGCAGATTACTCTTAGCCACTAGCGATGAAAAGAACGAAAGCTCTACCTAGCCTTAAGGGATATCGTCAAGTTGACGGGTCCTCCTCTCATTTCTAAACATCCATTATGACAAAACCAAAGAATTAGGGGTCGTGTTGGGTTGAGTGCAGAAAACCCCTTTAAGGATTTTCCGGGCTCTAAACCAAGCCTCAGGCGTCTTTGTTTGCTAGATATCGATAGATGGTGGCCTTTGAGAGGCCGTAGTCGGCCAT
>Ga0209633_10001830_pt1 | contig 21310 bp, 19 predicted proteins | sample Cruoilmetagenom1_FD_187290 | JGI IMG/M metagenome (GOLD analysis project Ga0209633, IMG submission 187290) | Oil polluted marine microbial communities from Coal Oil Point, Santa Barbara, California, USA - Sample 1 (SPAdes) (version 2) | ecosystem: Environmental > Aquatic > Marine > Oil seeps ... | reverse complement strand
TATGTTACTAAATTCATAATCATGTTCAACTTTTGCTATTCGCACCTTATATGATTTATACCAATCTGATTTTCCTTTCTTTTGAGCCTCTTGATGATCAGATTGATTTTTCCAGTTCTTTATTGCCTCCAAACTATCCCAGTAAGATATTGTGATTCCTATTTTATTTTGAGCGGAATCAATACCTAAAAAACCATCTTGTTTTATTGCAAGCTCTAACATTTTAGTTGCCATAGCATCATACCCATCGTTATTAATATTCTTAATTGAAGTGAATATTACAGCAAAATATGGTGGTGCTGGTGTGTCTGCAATTTTGTGCTCCATTAGTTACTACTATTAAAATTAAGTAACGATTTCTCATACACATCTGCCCATGCTATATTTGTTTGCATATCACTCAAAGTAGCATTTTGAAAAACACTAACGAATGTACCGTTAACTTTTTGCACCTCATGTTGGAGGCTAAAAATCTTTAACAAAGCTTCTTTTGGAGTTAGTTGCTCGCGCTTTTTTAACGTTTCAACAAACACAGCAAAAGAATATACTTTTAATGGCGTTTGGATTTCAAAGTCTAAATCATAAAAATAAAAAGGAGTACAAGTACTTGCTCTAAAACCTACATGTGTATTATAACCCATGCTATAATCTTCTTCGATACCTGCATCAATTAAGTTTTGATACGATTTAGGAATGTCAAATCGATTATAAAACTGTCGGCTTTTTAGCACAGGCCGATTTACAATATTTTCAAAACGCTTTTTTTCTTTGTTTAGTTTTTGACTATTTCGCATGGTATAATATGAAAACAACTGCCCAAATGGCGCATAATCTATTATAGATTTTATCATTAATTTATACCCTGTATTCGCATAAGAAATATTCTTATCATAGGTCGTGTATTCACTAAATAAAAAGAAAAATATCGTTTTTAGATTATGTTGTTTTCCGAGTTTAATAATTGATTCAAACGTGTTATATGGATCTTCTTTAAGCCCCAACAAAACAAGCATTCTTCTTGCAAAACTTCGTAGGCTAAATTTAGCGATGTCTCGAAAAAAGCCTCCAATATTTCTAATAATTCCTTTGTGTTTGTAGGCGAATGCATTATTGACATTAATTGTGGAGAGGTACGTTGCTTTTCGATTAGGAAAACTATAATCTGGGTATTTTTCTTTTAGCTTCTTAACTAATTTATAGGCCCATAGGTCAATTACTGGCTTTTCTAAAAAACCTTTCTGAAAAGCCAAACTGTTTTCAGCTGAAAAACGTTCGTTTTCGTCGGATACATGTGGTTGGTACTCTTCATAACGACTCATTAAATAAAAGCTGGCAGCAAATATATCATAGGGGATACTAGAGTCTTCTCCTGCCGAGAAAAAGCAAGGTACCTCATCCCACTGATTTACTTTAATCAAAACATCATTAACTCCCTGGTTAAAAAGCAACGAATTATTTTTAATAAAAAACTCTTTTCCAAGAGCTGCTGTCGTATAAGTGATTTTCGGACCACTATGTGCTACAAACTCCTCAACTTTTGTTGTAAATGATATAGGAATTTCTAAAATACGACTAAATATATGTTTAAATATATAGGTAAGTCTTGGCGTTATTCTATGTGTGTAAATTAGTAACAATTTAAGTTTTAGTTTTCAAGATTTTGGTTTCAGGTTTTGGGTTTCGGGTTTCAGGTTTTGGGTTTTGGGTTTTGGGTTTTGGGTTTTGGGTTTTGGGTTTTGGGTTAAAAAATTAATTTTTTGTTTTGAATAATGATGTTTATTTTAACGAAACACAAAACACGAAACACAAAACACGAAACACAAAACTACAGCATTCCTTCATCGGCAAAGCTAAAATACGTTTTTTCTGTGATAATTAAATGATCTAACACAGCTACATCCATTACTTTTCCAGCTTCTTTAATTTTATGAGTAATATCTTTATCCGATTGACTTGGTTGTAATTTCTCTGACGGATGATTATGGCACAAGATTATGCCTGTTGCAGAAACCTCAATAGCTCTTTTGTAAATTAACCTTGTATCAACCAGTGTACCTGTCAAACCACCTTTACTCATTTGTTGTTTTACTAAAACCTTATTTGAATTATTAAGAAAAACAACCCAAAACTCTTCATGTGATAAATCACCAATAAGCGGTTGCATTAATTCAAAAACCGCTTTACTGCTCGTTATTTTAGGTATTTCTAGTGCTTTTTCTAAACGACGGCGACGTCCCAGCTCTAAGGCAGCAACAATGGTAATTGCTTTTGCTTGACCAATACCTTTAAACTTTTGTAAATCGGCAATTGACAAACGTGCCAACTGATTAATATTTTGGTTAGTAGCTTGTAAAATTCGTTTGGAGAGCGCTACTGCCGATTCATTTCGAGATCCTGAACCAATCAAGATAGCTATTAATTCGGCATCTGACAAGACCATATTCCCTTTTAACAATAACTTTTCTCTAGGTCTATCATCTAATGACCATTCTGTAATTGGATTTGTTTTGATGTTTTTCATCTCGTTATTTTCAGGCAATTTTTCACACTATTTAACACCCAAATATAAAACTTTTAAGAGTATCCGTTAAAAATATTCAATTATTAATTATTTTTACAGGCACTAAAGCGTTTTTTTATGAAGATTATTATTGCTGGAGCTGGAGATGTCGGTTTTCATTTAGCGAAACTTCTATCTTTTGAATCTCAAGATATTTATCTCATTGATAATAATGGGGAACGATTAAATTATGTAAACAATCATATTGATGTCATTACAGCAAAAGGAGATGCCACTTCTACCAAATTACTAAAAGATATAAATATTAATCAAGCAGATCTATTATTAGCGGTAACTGAATCTCAAAACACAAACTTTACGATTGCGGCAATTGGTAAAAAATTAGGTGTTAAAAAGACGATTGCTCGAATTACCAATCCTGAGTTTTTACACAATGATGATATTGATTTTTCTACATTAGGCGTAGATTTTATGATCTCACCCGAAGCTCTAGCAGCCGAGGAGATTAAAACATTGCTGCATCAATCTGTTTTTAACGATACCATAGAATTTGAAAATGGTTCTTTACTTATTTTAGGAGGTACTTTGAGTAATTATTCTCCACTTATAAATTTAAGCATTCAAGAAGCTAAAGAGAAATTTAAAAATATAAAATTTATCACGGTAGCTTTGAGGAGAGAAGCAGGTGATGAAACAATTATCCCTAGAGGAAACACTAAATTTCATGCAGATGATCAAGTCTATTTTGCTGTACCTAAAGAACATACCGAAGGTTTATACAAACTTTTAGGTAAAGAAAAATTTGGCGTAAAAGACGTAATGATTTTAGGTGCTAGTACCATTGGACGAAAAGCAGCTGACAAGCTCTGTAAAGATAATTTTAATATAAAAATCATTGAGATTGACAAAAAAAGAGCTGTAGAAATAGCAGATGAAATTTCTGACGCATTAGTAATCAATGGAGATGGACGTGATGTCGAATTATTAGAAGAAGAAAACATCGGTGAGATGGATGCCTTTGTAGCCGTTACTGGCAACTCTGAAACCAATATAATGTCTTGTCTTGTTGCGCGCTCAAAAGGTGTAAAAAAAACAATTGCACTGGTCGAAAATATGGATTACATCAATATTTCTCAGACCATAGGAATAGACACCTTGATTAATAAGAAACTTTTAGCAGCTAGTAGTATTTTTAAACATGTTCGCAAAGGTGATGTCGTTGCCATTGCTAATGTGCATAATGTCGATGCAGAAGTTCTCGAGTTTGAAGTAAAGCCCAATTCTATGGTTACAAAAAAACCTATTAAAGATTTACGCATCAACCGAAATGCGGTATTTAGTGGTGTTATAAGGAATGGAGAAGTATTAATGACTTTTGGTGATTTTCAAATTTTAGCAGGAGATAAAGTCATTGTTTTTTCTCTGCAATCAGCCGTTCATGATATTGAAGAAATGTTTAATTAATCTACTTTGAGAATCTACAAGTAAACTTTTTTAAATGAAGCATCTTAACATAAAAATAATCATAAGTTTTTTAGGACTTACCTCAATACTGAATGGGTTTTTTATGTTTCTTTCAGCACCTTTTAGTTGGTATCATAACGAACCCGCTCTAAAAGGTATTTTATTAGCTGGTTTTCTAACCGTTATTTTAGGGTTTATTATGTGGTATTTTACGCGTAATGCACCCAAAAGCCTTCAAAAAAAAGAAGGTTATATGATTGTGACCTTTGGATGGTTAATGCTCACACTTACCGGAACTTTACCCTATCTTTTAACTGGTGCCATTCCTAATTTTGTCAATGCAATTTTTGAAGCTATTTCTGGATATTCAACTACAGGAGCCTCTATTTTAACAGATATTGAATCACTTCCCAAGGGAATATTATTTTGGCGTAGTTCTACACATTGGATTGGTGGTATGGGTATCATTGTTCTAACCATTGCCATTCTACCTTTATTAGGCATTGGTGGTATGCAGTTATTTATGGCTGAAGCGCCAGGTCCTTCTGCTGATAAAATGCATCCTAGAATAACAGAAACGGCCAAACGTCTGTGGTTAATTTACTTCTCCTTAACGATGGCTGAATTTTTATTGCTTAAACTTGCCGGCATGACTTGGTATGATGCAATAAACCACGCAATGGCAACTATGAGTACAGGCGGTTTTTCTACAAAAAATGCAAGTGTCGCCTATTGGAATGGTATGCCCGTAGTACAATACATAATTATTGCATTTATGTTTATCGCTGGTACAAATTTCTTATTGATTTATTTTGCACTAAAAGGAAAGATTAGTAAAGTTTTGCGAAACGAAGAGTTTAAATATTATTTCTTTGGTGTCATTGGTTTTGTCTCAGTTATCACGATACTAATTATATTCTTTCAAGACCCCAATTTACAGACAAGTGTAAATCACCCTATGCCGTTGGGTAAAGAAGAAAGTGCTTTTAGACATGCTGCCTTTCAAGTAATAGCAGTTGTGACAACTACTGGTTTTGTCAGTGCTGATTATACTATGTGGAATTCAATTGCTACTATGCTCATTTTTTCATTGTTTTTTGTCGGAGGATCAGCAGGTTCAACGGCTGGAGGTGTAAAAATAGTACGGCATATCATTATGTTTAAAAATGCACTATTAGAATTCAAAAAATTATTACATCCACATGCTATAATACCCGTACGTTATGACGGTACTCATGTAGGCACCAAGGTGGTCTATAACATTCTTTCGTTTTTTGTATTGTATATGGGGATTTTTATCGGCAGTGCCATCCTATTAAGTTTTATGGAACTGGATTTCGTTTCAGCTATTGGAGTTGCTGCTTCGAGTCTTGGGAATATTGGCCCTGCATTTGGAAAATTGAGCCCCGTGGATAATTATGCTGGACTTACCGATGCAGCAAAATTATTTTCCTCATTTTTAATGTTAATAGGTCGATTAGAACTCTTTACGGTATTAATCCTTCTAACACCTTTCTTCTGGCGTAAAAATTAGGAATTCAACAACTTTACTAAAGTTGTAATTGCCAAAACAACAAATAAAGCACTCAAAATATAATTGATGTTTTTAGCAATAAACTGTGCTTTTTTCACAATAATCTCTGCAAAATATGAATAGGTAGCAAATAATGCGAATGCACCCAATACGGCTCCTACTACAAAGATTGTGATATAGGGTTGTGCTAATACCAACTGCCCTTTAGCTCCTAAAAATGCACTCAATCCTAAATAAAAGGGTATTGCCAACATGTTCATAGAAGACATCAACATGCCTGTTACAAAATAGTTTCCTTTCTTTTCTTTGCCTTCAGCTTTAAATTTCATTCGAGCTTGTAAAAAAAAGAAAACAGCTAACAACACAAACACGACAATTCCTGCCATTTTTAAATTCTCTACTATCTCAGGATGTTTGTTTAAGTAATTGGCAAAAATCAACGCAATTGATGCTTGAATAAAAACAATTGATGCAGCTCCTGCTGAGAATGTAATTCCTGCTTTACGACCTTTTTCGATACTCGTTCTAACAGCTGTCATATTGAGCATTCCTGGAGGTACGAGACCAGCAAAAGCCATGATAAATCCGAAAAATATATGTGATAAATAATCCATTTGTAGTTTTTATTTAGGAATGCAAAGAAAATAGGGTTTACAGAAATTAGATGTAATGAATGTTACTAATATAAGCTATTGGCTATTGTCAATAGGCTTAGAAAAAACTTACAATAAACGAACTTCTCCTGAATGCACTTGATAGAATGCACCCACTATTTTAATTTTACCTTGTGCTTCTAGCTCTTTTAGAATAGGACTCTTTTCTTTAATACGTTTGATGGTCAAATCTACATTCGCTTTAGCAACGGCATCTACACATTTTTTATTCTTAGAACTCATGGCTCCATTAATTTCAGTTGCTGCAATTGCTGGCTTAATTCGACTGACTAAGTCAGTAATATGTCCCATTTTAACATCGTCTAAAGTGGCTTTAACTGCTCCACAACTTTCATGGCCTAAAACCATAATTAACTTACTACCCACCACATTACATGCATACTCCATGCTGGCTAAAATATCCGTATTTTCAAAATTGCCAGCAACACGAGTAATAAATAGATCACCTACTCCTTGATCGAAAAGAATTTCTATAGGAACACGAGAATCTATACATCCCAAAATAATGGCATAAGGATATTGTTTTGCAGCTGATTTTTGCACTTCATCCATAAAATCACGGGTAATATGTTCGTGTTTACGAAATCGTAAATTACCATCAATTAACTCTTTGATTGCTAATTCTGGTGTCATGCTGTCTAATCTCTTTTTATCACTCATCGTGTAAAAATAAAAAAAAACACCCAAATAAAAATATTTGGGTGTTTATAAACCTGATTTCGACGTAAGCTTTAATTCACAGAAGCAAAAGAAAAGATAAGGTTTGAAGTGAAAAATTAAAAGGAATATCTAGATATTTTAATGATTTTTCGCAAAAAAGATTGTCTTTTCTTTTGTTTCCCTTTGGGCTTGATGAATTTTGCCATATTCTTACCAAATTTTTTTAAATTAACTAGTTAGTCCTTCTAAAATTTAGTGTCGAATATGACAAAATTCATCTAAGCTGTGAAAAAATCCTACGTCGAACTCAGGTTATAAGATTAAAAGAATTTATATCTATTGTTCTGCATATGCATCTGGTGGTACAGGCATTGGTGCATCTACACCATTTACTTTACCATTGTTAGCTGCTGCTTCTGTATCAATATAATTTTGAACTTCTTCGATATTAGCATGTATCATATGAACTTTCTTAAGACCTGTATTCTTCATACCTTTCTTAATAAAAAATATGGTTAAGGCTAATAAGAATATCCACCATAAGACTAAAACTATTTGCTGAACAGTTTCACTATCAGAAAACAACTCATATACTTTAAATGAGTCTGTTAAAGAACCATTTTCTCCTGCAATAACCGTACTACTTAAGAAATTTTTGTGTCCTTTAAACATTAAGGTAAATGGTAAATATCCAAAAGCAAATCCCATAAAACCTACCATGGTATTCACATATCCTAAACCTAAACGCATGTAAGAACGTATTTCACATCCAATAAGTGTTACCGCTCCAATACCTAATAAAAGACCACCGATAAAACTACCAGCTGTCAATGAATATTTAACACCACCAGAGAAACCTGGATTTACACCCATGACTATCCAAGCGATTAGTATAAATGCTAACATAACTACCCAATGTGTTGCTATACCAATTATCGGAGCATAACTACGCATTAATGTTCTGGTAATTTTTGGAACACCCATTTTGGCATATTTTTCATCATTCTTTGCCATATCAGCACCTGTTTCGGCAGCAACTAAAGAACATTCAGTTCCAAAACCACTTTTTGCCATACCAATACCACCAATGATACCAGCTACTAATGTGATAATTACATAAAACCATCCTTTATGATCAACTGACTTGTTAAAGGCTACAATTTTACTAGCGGCATCTCCTTTTCCTACCTTAATATGCTCCATGCTGTCTGCACTAAAGAATCCATTATAAACAGCAACAAATACAAATACTAAAGAAAAGGTTAGTGCCACCCAATAGATAATTGTTTTGGTTGGTTTATAGCCTTCTTTATAAGTAGCTTGTTCGCCTTTATCCTTATTAGCAATTACATAGGCTTTTGTTTCTTGGTGTTTGAAATAATTTGCTAAACCAAGTTTTGCCATTATGACAAATCCTAAAGCACCACCCATTGCCATAAAGAGTGCCGTAACTATAGAGTGAATATTCATCATAGGTACACCACCCATAAGGTGATTTAAAGTACAACCACCACCTAAACGGGTTCCATAACTAAAGAAAGCACCACCAAAGAAAGAAACTAATAAAGCTTTTTTAGAATAGTATGCCCAACCACGACTTTCACGTTCCATTTTAGCAACTAAATATCCACCTACGATCATACCGACAATTGGCCAACCGACACCTGGTATAAATGCACCACCTGTTGCGGGTAAAATGGTTTCAACACCATCTACCATAATGGTACCATACTTACCATATAACTCTGTTTTAAAATCAAAAAGATTGTTGATAAAAACTTCCATAGCTCGGAACATTTTACCTAAATCTGTGGTTACAGTAATCGGTTTTGTTGTAGGTGTTTTCCCTGCGTTTGATGCACTAACCCATAGTCCTATCATATAGATGACTTGAGCAAGACCTACTGCAATACCAGCGTACATATACGACCACTGGCTATTGAATAATTTTTTGAAAGATAATTTCATTGTAATAAATTTTGGTTAGTTAAAAAAACTTATAAGTACTACAACGTACCTATAAGTCTTTGAATTAAATACTTTTAAAAATCAATTGCTAAACGAACTAAATGACCGTTCATGTTATTGACATCTTGCTGATCGTAGTTTGTAACGACATAGTTATACATTAAACGAGCATGTGAATTCAAATACCAGTTAAAACCAGCAGTTATGTTTCCAACACTTTTTAACTCATCATCTCCTGTTCTAAAATCAGAAAAATCCATCGCAGAATAACGCGCTACTAATTCTAAAGCACCAAAATCTCCATCTTTAATACAGAAATTAGAAAATGGTTTTACTCGTGAACCCGCTCCTTTTTTATACCCTCTATGATCTCCTGTTACGAAATAAGTTACCGCAGCATAATAGCCATTTACTTTGTAATCTTCATCAACGGTATTATAACCCGCTATTTCATATTCCCCTTGAAAAGATAAGGGTCCAAAATTAGCAGCAACTTCAAAACCTAAATCTTTTTGAGTTTCTAAACCTGCAAAATAGGTTTCATAATCTGTAATTTCCAATGGATCTAATGGGTTATTATATACAGGATGCATGGTTCCAACTTCTACTTTTCCGCCCATATGATTCTCCGTTCTGAACTTCAATGTATAATCAGCAGGATCGTCCGAACGTTTTCTGCTCTCATAGTTCACACCAACGTGCACTACTTGATCTTTATCCTTGTTTTCATAAACAGGGCTGGTTAAACGAGCGACAAAATGTGCACCCTCTTCAAGATTTTTTTCTACAAAACCACTTGCATGATCTCCATTGAAAGAATACGACATTTGTAAACCTAATTTACCCTCTAAAATTCCAAAATTACTGTAGTGGATACCTGAATTCCAACGGAAATTCTGTGTGTTAGTCATCATCGCTCTTTCAAAGAACGAAATATATTTACTACTAGTTGCCATGTCCAAACCTGTAGCTTCAGCCATACTACCAAAAGCTAAATCACCACCAATACCAGGTAGTTTTGTAAATTTAACATACATATCACGATAGGCAATTTCTCCACCAGCTAACTCGATCTGAACTTTGTATTTAATGTTTTTATAGATGGTTCCTCCTGCTTCTAAATAGACTCTACGAAACTCTTGTCCGTTGACACTATAGTCATCTGCTCCATCAATTTCTTGATTTAAAAATTCAAAGTCATATTGAATACGACCTCCAAATTTTACCGTAGGTTTTACGGTTTGTTCTGTTTTAACGTCTGCTGTAGTTTCTGCTTCTTGTGCAAGAACGTTTTGAAATCCTAGTCCTGCAATAGCAAGACTTAAGATAGATAGTTTTAGTTTTCTCATAAAAAAATATTTATTCATTTAGAATTAAATTGATTGTAAAATATCGACAAATGTAAGTCTGACACTATCAAATCGATGTAACTCAAGTTGCCTTTAAAAATAAATTGACGTTCTATTTTTGTCAAAAACTAAAATCAATAAATATGAAAATCTATTTTTATCTACTATCCTTTATTACACTGTTTATTAGCTCTTGTAAAACAGATTTAAACAAAGCAAATAACGCATCTCTAGGAAAAGTATATGATGTATCAACTACTGATTTTCAAAAAGCAATGCTACTGTCAGATGCCACTTTAGTAGATGTACGTACTCCTGAAGAATACGCTGAAGGACATATTGAAGGTGCCATCAATATCAACTGGTATAAACGAACGTTTAGAAATTACGTTTTAAATATACCACAAGATAAACCTATATTAATCTATTGTCGTACTGGCAATAGAACTAGTAAAACGGCTACGGCTTTGCAGTCTTTAGGATTTAAAGAAATCTACAACCTTGATAAAGGTATCAAGCAATGGAAGATTGAAAATACTCCTACAACTATAGAGGACACACAAAAAAATATTAATTTTCAAAAAATAGCTACAAATACAACCAATGATGTCGATGCGGCCATTCAAAAAACAGCTTCCGCTGGAATGGGAAAAATACATAATGTAAAAGCCGTTGATTTTCTAAAAGCCCTTACATTACCTAATGCAACTTTAGTAGATGTAAGAACACCTAAAGAATATAATCATGAGCATATAAAAGGTGCTATTAATATAGATTGGTACAAACGAGGATTTAAAGATTCTATTCAAACTATTGCTAAGGACAAACCTGTAATTATCTATTGTCGCTCTGGTAATAGAACGAGCAAAGCAGCGAGTGCCATGCAAGCTTTAGGCTTTCAAGATATCTACAACTTAAACAAAGGCATTAAAGATTGGAAAAAAAATGGCTTAGCTTTAGTGAAGTCATAGTCGATAGTCGATAGTCGATAGTCGATAGTCGAAATAAAAAACCATCTAATTAATTTAGATGGTTTTTTAATTATATATCCATCTGATTATCTGATTCTTACAAAGTTTTTTTTATTTTTTACAGTTTCAAATCTATTTTTTGGCACAGTCATTGAAAAGTACTTATCAAGCGGTTGCCGAAAAGCTAAAAGAGTAGGCATAATCCTTAAAACCATATATCATGAAAAAAGGAATATATTTAGTAGTAAGTATGCTTATGATGGTTTCAACGCTTGGAGCCATGGAAAGTATCAAACCAGGAACAGACGTTGCGGATTTTGACCGAAATCGGTATAACAATCAAAGCATTGAATTCGAAGAAAGAGGTATTAAATTTTACATCTTTTTAGATGGACAATTTGATTTTAACACAGCTGCAACAGCACATGTTGATTACATTTACAGAAATGGTAAAAAAACCGTGCGGCATAATGCACCAAGAGGTATCAGAATTGAACACGATTATCAAGGGCGTATCAGACGAATAGGAAATGTATTTATCAGTTATACCTATGATGATAAAGTAAAAAGAATCGGATCTGTATTTGTTAAATACAATCATAATAGAATGCACAAGGTTGGAAACTTAAAAATAGTTTACAATCGATATGGTCCTCGTTTTGTAGGAACTGTTAAAGGACCTAACGGACATTACAGTCCATATTACAGCAACAACTGGAATTCATTTAACAATTATAACTCTTACAACAATTGGGATACTTGGGAGTATGGATACTATGATTCATTTTTCAACAACAATGATTTTTACTATAACTACGAGAGTTATGATGAAGATGATAACTACTATTACTACAGAAGTAAAAGTAAGAATGGCAAAAAACTCTCTGATGGAAAAATCATCAAACGTAAAAAAGCTGTCAAAAGTAAACGAAACGAATCAAGGAGAAAATTATAATAAGAAAAATACTACTAGAAGAACCCCGCAAAAGCGGGGTTCTTTATTTTAAAAAATTGGTATATTGCCACACTAAAATTAATCATCAATGAAAGTTGCTTTAGCCCATTTCTTTAATAGAAAACTTATTTTTTTTCTTTTTATAAGTCTTTTAATTATTAGTTTCTTATTTCTGTTTTCATTTGAAAAAGAAGCACTTCATTTAGCTATTAATAAATATCATAATTCATTTTTTGATCTTTTTTTTAAATATGTAACCCATTTAGGTGATGGAATTGTATTTCCAATAGTAATTATTGGTTTGATTCTATATAAACGAAAATATGCGACTGCATATATTATTTCTGGATTTCTAACACTTGTTCTTTCTCAAATTTTTAAAAATTGGATTTCTATAGGTTATCCAAGACCTTTTAAAGTATTTGGAGAATCACTGTATTTGATAGAAGGTGTAACGATGAGCATATGGTATTCTTTTCCATCTGGGCATACAACATCTGCTTTTGCACTATTCATTCTAACAATTTTATATACCAAGAAAACTAGTTTACAACTATTCTTATTCTTTCTTGCGGTTATTGTTGCTTGGAGTAGAGTTTATTTATCACAGCATTTTTTACAAGACATTGTAGGAGGTGCAATCTTGGGACCCTTCATTGCTCTAGCGTCCTTTCAAATTGCTCAAAATTACTCCTTTTTTAAAAAATAATGCACCAAACGATTCCAAACTTCTATTGACTCAGGAGCAATATATAATTTAATCGATACAATTAAGTATAGAGTTCCTATCAAAATACTCTTTAATACTATATTAAAAATAGGATGGAATGAGAAATCCCAAAAATAAAAAGCTACAAAAAACACAAGCAATATAGCCAATAATTTGAATGTCTTATCTGTAAAAGGTAGCATTCCAAACTTAATTTTTACATACCAAAGTTTTATGGTATTAAAAACTAAAACAACTAAAAGAGTCGATAAACCTGCTCCAATAATTCCTATTTCATCAATTAACCAATCATTTAGAAAATAAACGGATAATGCCATCACAATACCATAAGGTAACAAAATTCGATAATATTTAGAGTTAGAGATAATTGCACCATTATTTCCTAAGAACATGTGATATAATTTGGCTACTGAAATCATTAAAACCACCCAAAGTCCACCCGCATATTTCTCAGGAATAATTTTATATAATTCTTGAATATTCATATTCACTAACAAAAAAACCAAACCCGAAATTAGTAATAAATTAATCGAACTTTTACGGTATAACGAAGCTACTTCTTTATGGTTCTTTTCATTCAAAGCCTTTGCTGTTAATGGCTGAATGATTTGTGCCATGGCTCTACCTGGTGCTTCAATAACTGAACCAATATATACCGCAACTGCATAATAAGCTGTTTGAGCTATGGCTTCTTTTTGGGGTATCATAAACTTGTCGATATCCAATAATATACTACCTGCAGAACCGGCTAAAATGATATAAAAAGCATATTGAATAATTTCTAAATAGTTTTCTGGTAATTGTAAGGAAAACTTCGGTTTTCGTAAATAGAATGCATAGCTCATCATAACTAACATCCTTAGTAAGTAAGCAAAAGTTAAATAATAAATAAATTCGATCTCATCGATAACTTTAAAATAGACTAGTATCAACAAGATCATTGCGGCAATTCTTGAAAACATTTCTTTAATTAGATTTCCAAAAACAGATTGTAGTTGCACTTTTGCCCAGGCATAAAAAATTTCAAAATAAGCCGTAAGAATAGCAATAATATAAATGATCACCGTGTATTCTTTTACAATAGGATTTTTTAAAGAAAGCCACGTACTTATTTGTTCATAAAACAGATTACCAATAAACCCAAGTGGAATTGCTATAAATAAAGGTAAAATTAAGGCACTTGACAAAAAGCGATCTCTTTCTTGTTCGTTTGCATATCTTGAATAAAACTTGACGATTGCATATTGTACTCCAAAAGCCGTCAATGGCATCAACAAATTAGCACTTGATAATAAAAAAGTAACTAAGCCATAATAGTCATCTTGTAAAAAATACGTATATAAAAACAAGGCATTGACACCACCAATAGCAAATGCTACATAAATAATGATTGTGTTTTGTAAAGATTGTTTAAATACTATTCCCATTGACTTTAGTTATAAGTATGTAAAGTTAAAAGTTTATAAAGTAGCTGTTCACTTTATAAGTTTATTCCTAATTATTATTTATAAGTTCTATAATTGCTTTATACATCTGCTCTCCTACTTCATTACCATATAAGTTTATAGAGAAATCAAACTTTGTTTCTTTAAAATCAAGATACGTTTGATACATTTTATCAGCATTTGCTCCAACAATTAGTGCAAATCCATTATCGACTAATTCAACCCATTCGGTTTCTGTACGGGCAATGACAACTGGTTTTTTATTAAAAAATGCTTCTTTTTGCAATCCGCCACTATCAGTTATCACCATAGAGCAATTTTTCAACAATTCTAACATATCAAAATAACCTACTGGATCTATAAACCTAATGTCATACTCCAAATTATTATTTTCTAAAATCTTTTTAGTTCGTGGATGTAGCGGCATCACCACTTCTTGTTCTTTACTAATTTTGGCTAAACCTTCAAAAATTGCTTGTAAATTGGCTAAATCATCTGTATTTTCTTGACGATGGATGGTTGCTAATACAAAATTCCCTTTTTCTAAGTTTAAACTTTTAAATATTTTAGCCTTTTCAGATGAAATCTTGCTATAATACAAAACTGCATCTTTCATAATATCACCTGATTTTATAACCTTATTTGTAAAATTATCAAATCCTTCTTTTTGTAGATTATCAATAGCCGAATCTGTCGGACAAAGTAATAAATCTGAAATTCTATCGGTTAAAATGCGATTTATTTCTTCTGGCATTGTCATGTTAAAAGAACGTAAACCCGCCTCTATATGTATTAGTTGTATTCCTAGTTTTTTTGAAGCTAAAGCTCCTGCAAGTGTCGAATTAGTATCACCATAAACCACCACAGCATGAGGTTTTTCATCTACTAAAATCTGCTCAATTTTTTCAAGCATTTGTCCTGTCATTACTCCATGTCCTAAACCATTTATGGCAAGATTATATTTAGGTTTGGGGATTTCCATTTCGGCAAAAAATACCTCACTCATATTCGCATCATAATGCTGTCCTGTATGAATAATCACTTCAGCTACCTCATTATGGTCTTTGATGATTCTACTTAAAACAGCTGCTTTAACGAACTGTGGTCTTGCTCCGAGTATGGTTACTAGTTTAAAGTTCAAAGTTTGTAAAGTATAAAGTTTGTAATGTTTGTAATGTTTAAAGTTTGTAAAGTATAAAGTTCTTAAAGCACAATGACTTTTAACTTTCTACTTTATGAACTTTCTACTCTAATTTATGTTTAATAGATTCTTTTGTTTCTTTTTCTAGATGATCTGTAAAAAGAATACCATCTAAATGGTCGATTTCATGTTGAAAAATCACGGCAGTAAAGGCTTCAATCATCTCACACTTATGAATTCCTTTTCTGTCATCATATTCAAGGAAAATAGCATAGGATCTATCATGCGTAGTTTCTCTAACATTTGGAATGGACAAACAACCTTCCATAACATCTTGTTTCATCTCAGAATATTTCTTAATCTCAGGATTGTAATACACTTCAAAAGGCTCGTCATTTTTATCAAATCGTTGTACCCAAATTATTTTCTTTAAAATGCCAACTTGTGGCGCCGCAATGCCAACCCCTCTACTAGCTGAATCTCTGACCGTATGATACAGTCTACTCGTAAAATAATCTAGCAGCTTATTATCTGGGTTAACTTTAAAAGATTGACTTTTGGAACGCAATATCAAGGAGTCCTTTGGATTGGTGATCAATAATACACGCATCGGTTCATCAATCTTTCCGGAAAGAATTAATTGAGACTCTTGTGTAGAAAATATTTTAGTACTTGTTGAAGCTTTTTTTGTACTTCCACAGCTTGTCAAAAGAACTGAAACTAATAAGAGTACTAACAGCGATTTATTCATGGATTACTAATTTTTGTATTCAAAAGTAACTATTTAATAACATAGTTTAAAGTTGAGTTTTTTAAAGGCCAACATTTCTAACTCTTTGAACAGAATCTTGTTTACTCAGTGTTAATCTAACAATACTATCTGCTTGTGCGTGCAAATCGTGCGGAACACCACCATCTAATGCTAGTAAATCTCCTTTTTTAAGAGGTAATAATTCATCGTTTACCCCAAAATCAATTATTCCTTCTACTAATTCTACCGTAATAGGATAAGGTGTTTCATGTTTTTTCATCAGTTGACCTTTTTTAAACAGGATTCGAATTTCTTTAGTGGTATCTGTTTCAAATAAAACAGAAATTGCCACTTTATCGTCGTTGTAATTGAGATCTTGATATAGATTATTATTTTTCATCTTAGTTAGTTTAATGTTAGATATTTCAAACAAATGTAAACAAAAAAACCGCCCTAAATTAGGGCGGTTTTATATTTGTCTGTCACAACTCGTGACTAGTCCTCTTTTACTTCTTCAAAATCAACATCTTCAACATTGTCTCCTTCTTTTGACTGAGCACCTTCAGCTTGTGGCTCTTGTCCTGCTGCTTGTTGTTCTTGAGCTGCTTTTTGCATTTCTGGAGCTGCTGCTTCCCATGCTTTGTTGATTGTTTCCATGGCAGCATCAATACCTGCAAGATCTTTTGCTTCATGTGCTTTTTTCAACTCAGCTAAAGCATCTTCGATTGGTTTTTTCACACCATCAGATAATTTATCACCATTATCTTGTAATTGCTTTTCTGTTTGGAAAATCATTCCATCAGCCGCATTTACTTTATCAGCAGTTTCTTTTGCTTGTTTATCCGCTTCAGCGTTTGCTTCAGCATCTGCTTTCATTTGCTCGATTTCTTTTTCAGAAAGACCTGAAGAAGCTTCGATACGAATCTCTTGTGATTTATTAGTCTGTTTATCTAAAGCTGTTACATGAATTAACCCATTTGCATCAATATCAAAAGTCACTTCGATTTGTGGGATTCCTCTACCTGCAGGTGCTATACCATCTAAATGGAAACGACCAATGGTTTTATTATCTTTTGCCATCGCACGTTCACCTTGTAACACATGAATCTCTACGGATGGTTGGTTGTCAACTGCTGTTGAGAACACCTGAGATTTTTTAGTCGGGATAGTCGTATTTGCTTCAATTAGCTTCGTAAATACATTACCCATTGTTTCAATTCCTAAAGATAGTGGTGTAACATCTAATAGTAAGACATCTTTGACATCGCCCGTTAAAACACCACCTTGAATAGCAGCACCAATGGCAACTACTTCATCAGGGTTTACACCTTTATTCGGTTTTTTACCAAAGAATTTTTCTACTTCTTCTTGAACTTTTGGCATACGTGTAGAACCACCCACTAAAATTACCTCATCGATATCTCCAGTTGATAAACCTGCATCTTTTAGTGCAGCTTTAACAGGCTCCATGGAACGTTTAAATAAATTATCTGCTAAGGATTCAAACTTCGCACGTGTTAATTTACGTACTAAGTGTTTTGGTCCAGAGTCTGTAGCTGTAATATATGGAAGATTGATTTCCGTAGCTGTACTTGCTGACAATTCTATTTTTGCTTTTTCTGCTGCTTCTTTTAGACGTTGTAAAGCCATAGGATCTTTACGAAGATCTATATTTTCATCTGATTTAAATTCTTCAGCCATCCAGTCGATTAAGACTTGATCAAAATCATCACCACCAAGATGTGTATCACCATTCGTAGATAATACTTCGAAAACACCATCACCTAATTCTAATACAGAAATATCAAATGTTCCTCCACCTAAATCATATACTGCAATTACTTGATCTTTATCTTTCTTGTCTAGACCATAAGCCAAAGCTGCTGCAGTTGGCTCGTTAATGATACGTGCTACTTTTAAACCGGCAATTTCACCTGCTTCTTTTGTTGCTTGACGTTGTGAATCATTAAAGTATGCAGGCACAGTAATAACTGCTTCGCTTACCGTAGTCCCTAAATAGTCTTCAGCTGTTTTTTTCATTTTCTGAAGCACCATTGCTGAAATTTCTTGTGGCGTATATAAACGACCATCAATATCAACACGTGGTGTATCATTGTCCCCTTTTACCACTGTAAAAGGTACACGTTCCGCTTCCATTTTAGATTCAGAGTATTTGTTACCCATAAATCTTTTAATAGAAGAAACTGTTTTTGTAGGATTTGTTACGGCCTGTCGTTTCGCTGAGTCTCCAACTTTACGCTCGCCACCTTCTACAAAAGCAACCACTGAAGGTGTTGTTCTTTTTCCTTCTGAATTTGGAATTACTACTGGCTCATTTCCTTCCATTACAGAAACACAAGAGTTGGTAGTTCCCAAATCGATTCCAATTATTTTACTCATTTTATAGTTGTTTTAAGTTATTTACAAAATTGCCTACCAATTGTCAGGCAGGTTTACGATTTCTCTATTGACAAGGATTATGCCATGACAAATTTGGTGACATAGTGGCAGTTTTTTAGTTGAAAGTTGAAAGTTGAAAGTTGAAAGTTGAAAGTTGAAAGTTGAAAGTTGAAAGTTGAAAGTTGAAAGTTGAAAGTTGAAAGTTGAAAGTTGAAAGTTGAAAGTTGAAAGTTCTTAAAATTGTGAAAGTTGTTCGTATTATTCCAAGAAATTGTATAAAATTTTAAGAGAATTATGAACAATAGAAAAAGAGGCTGTCTTTTCAGACAGCCCAACCTTTAATATAGTAATACCAATTACAAAGCAAAACACGCTATATAAATCATTTATATTTCCCTTTTTCTTCGTTATAAATTATTTCTATAAACATAGCTATGCAAAAAATTTATGCCTAGAAAAATAAAAATATATTCTAATTTATTTATAACGTGTTTTGATTCACAATTGGTATAATTAGCAAAAATTACTATTCTTTTACAAGCCTAAAGGTTTTGTATTAACAAATACGTAATATATTAATGCAATTTTTCAAATAATTATTCCCCACAATATGTACATTTGCCTTTATACGTAAAGTTATGTTACAGAGAAAGATAATAATCACATCAGATGGATCTACAAGCATTCACATTCCTGAATGGAATGAACAGTATCATTCAATTCATGGCGCCATACAAGAAGCCTATCACGTATTTATAAAAAACGGACTTGCTTATTTTAAACAACAAGAAATTTCGATACTCGAAGTTGGTCTAGGAACTGGTTTAAATTGTTTTATCACCTACTTGGAGGCTGAAAAACAAAAGCTACAGGTAAATTATACAAGTGTTGAAGCTTTTCCGATTAGTATTGCAGAACAACAAAAAATGAATTTTGTAGAGCAGTTACAAGCTACTCAAGGACAAACAGTTTTTGAGCAAATTCATAAAATTGAATGGGAAAAACCAATAACTCTTTCTAAATCATTTACACTCACGAAACGTCTACAAAAGTTTCAAAACATTACTGACGTAAACTCATATAATCTAATCTACTTCGATGCTTTTGGACCGAGAGTACAACCAGAACTATGGACAGAAACAATCTTCCAAAAAATGTATCATGCCTTAAAACTCAAAGGCATTTTAGTAACCTACTCCGCTAAAGGAAGTGTTCGTAGAGCAATGGAAAGCGTCGGTTTTCAAATAGAAAGACTAGAAGGCCCACCAGGGAAAAGAGAGATGTTACGTGCTGTTAAAGTATAATTAGTTGCCACGATTACACCTCAAAACTATTTAAATCGGGATGCATCGCTTCAAATTCAATATATTTGTATTTTAAAACTTAAAATTAGTAAATGGAATTTATTTATGGATTACTTTTGGGTGCTTTGGTCGTCGGATTCGTATTTTACTTATCTCGATCTATATTCACCAAAAACAAAACCCAAGAACAGTCGGTTATCCTGCTTGAAAAAATACGTAATGTCTCAAAATTGATTACGGTAGAAAGCGATTTTTCTGAAATTATGCACTATTCTGATGCTAAGAACATCTTGCTTAATTTAGTATCTAGTCATAAAAAGGCAATTCTTTTAGCTAATTCAAAAGTGATGATTGGTTTTGATATGAAGCTGATGCGCATTAATCCAAATCCGAGTAAAAAGCTTTTAACCATAACACACTTTCCTGAACCACAAGTCTTAAGTATAGAAACCGATGTAGAATATTATGATGTGAGTAACGGACTTTTCAACAAGTTTGCCGCAGCCGATCTAACACAACTCAACAAAAAAGTTCGTGAAAACATCCAAGAAAAAATACCTGATAGTGGTATTCTGCTAACAGCTAACGAAAAGGCTTTAGAAACGGTCAAAATGATTGAACAAATTGTAGACACTTTTGGTTGGAAATTATCCTATGCAGAGCTACAGTTGCCCAATCTAAAAACCAAAAAAATAACCAATGGAAAGACAACCTAAGATCAGTCGGTTTAAAAGACGAAAGAAAGCCAACTACAAAAAAGCATTGATTTTAATTGTATTATTAGTCGTTTTAATCTATTTATATATAAATGCAGATACATTAGCTCATCGTTTATTTGGCGAATAGCCTAAAATCGTATTGCTAATTTTTTCATCAGTCGTAACACCTCAACATACAACCAAATTAAACTAACCAGCAAACCCCAAGTTGCAACCCATTCCATATATTTTGGTACTTTTCCTACTTGATTTTCTATAAAATCAAAATCTAGCAATAAGGTTAATGAAGCAAAAATAGCAGCTACTATATTAAAAATAATAGCAAACCAAGAGGTTCCCCAAATAAGAGTATTATGAATCCCAAAAAAACTTAAAATCCAACTGATTAAATAAATCATCATGATTGTAAAGGTAACTGATATGACCATACTTCTAAACTTTTTAGTCACCCTAATAATACGCCATTGATACAATAATAACATGACAAAAAAAGTTACAACTGTTACCCCAACGGCTTGCATTGGAAAGCCCTCAAATTGTTTGTTTATAATTGCAGAAAAACCACCTAAGAAAAAACCCTTTGACAAGGCATATAGTGGCACAGTAATAGGTGACCACTTTTTACGATAAGAAGTTAATATACTAAACACAATTGCTGCTAACAAACCTCCTGAAGTATACCATTTTACATCTACACCTTGATAAACCAAATCCCATACATACC
>Ga0209633_10001829_pt1 | contig 21310 bp, 16 predicted proteins | sample Cruoilmetagenom1_FD_187290 | JGI IMG/M metagenome (GOLD analysis project Ga0209633, IMG submission 187290) | Oil polluted marine microbial communities from Coal Oil Point, Santa Barbara, California, USA - Sample 1 (SPAdes) (version 2) | ecosystem: Environmental > Aquatic > Marine > Oil seeps ... | reverse complement strand
GAGAACCGTCGATGATCTCTGGAACCGCATCGGCACCGTCCTCGACGCCTTCCCTCCCGACGAATGCAGAAACTACTTCCGTCATGCAGGCTATGCGTAAAACTAAACGGACAATGCTCTAGTGTTCTGGACCATTGACCATGTGCGAGCTTATTTCTAGTTTCGACAATTGGCCGAAGTTCGTTTTCCAATAAATCTCTAATTGCACAGTACTGAGAATAGGCCGTAATTGTCATGGAATTTGCAGAAAGCTGTGCTTTTGGTACCTTATACCGGTGACGGAATGCGAGTTCTAAAGCAAAATGCCACTGATCTAATTTAGCGTTTTTTTGCAGAATCGCATTGGTATCAGCATCCGTGAATCCGCTTGGTTCGTGTAGTAATTTGAGTAATCGAACCTCGGCCCAAGTGCCCACCAGCAAGATAGATAATTTTAAAAGTGCCTCGTATGATTTTGTCTGTCCGGAAGACAAGCAAAATTTCAATTGTCTATATACTTGAGTGCACCCCGAATCCACGGTTCGAAGGTTCGATACGTGAACCTGATAGAGTTGCGACCGTGTGAGCGGCAACTTGTGCTCCATGTTTCCCGGCCACCAAAGGCCACAAGTATTGATCTGCGGCCTTTGGCGGCCGGGAATCGAACCCGGCTATACTCTCCCGAGGGAGCGTGTTTCCATTACACCATCACCCGATTAGATTGTACCTGCTGCATCGTAACGAACAAGCCTAACGTAGCGTTCGTGCCTGGTCGATCTGTGTTGTTCATGTGCCAAACGTCGTTGGCTGTGATCGACTGTGGTTCGGCGCAATAGATGCCGCATGCTTGCATTGTCCTGGCGTTTGTCATCATAAAGCTCTCCGGCGGCAATCGGTTGCGCCCTAATTTTGTTGCATTGCAGCATTAAGCTTTTATCTCTCGGATGAGTTGCTGCCGGTGTGTGTTTCGCACTGCAGCAATCGTGGCGCGTATCCGCGCGACACGACAACAACTGCCCACCAAGGAGAGATCAGGAGATGTCAGACTTCGCGAGCCCGTCGGCCATCAAGGCCGGCGTGGATGCCATCGAACAGCAATATGAGCGCTTCGTCGCGCTCACGCGCGAGCGGCTGGAGACCGTTTATCCGGCGGCGGCGACCGGCCTCGATCAGGTCGACGGCTTGCGCAAGCGTACCATCGAGAGCGTGCTGAATGCGGGCAGAACCGCCTCGCATGGCTGGGAGGATTTCGGTGCCAAGCTCGCGGCCGACCAGCAGGCCGTGATGGAAGGTTTCCTTGCCATGACGCAGAGTTGGCTCGGCGGCGGCGCGCTCGACGCCGTAGAGGAACGGCTTGCAACGATGCGCGCGCGCATGGCGAGCGAGCTTGAGGCCTTGACGCAGTCCGCCACGACCATGCAGCGACAGCAGGCTGACGCACTCAAATTCGCGAGCGACGGTGTTGCCGCCGAACTTGCGGCGGCGAAGACGGCGCAGGAAAGCGTCGCCGCGGAGGCGGCCGCAGCCAAGGCCGCCGCTGCCGACGCGAAGGCTGAAGCGACCGCGGCCACCGAGGCAGTGACGGCTCTGAGCGTTACGCTGGATGCGAAGATCGAGGCGGTGCGCGGCGCACTCGACGCCGATATCGCGCAGTTGGTCGAGAGCCGTGTCGAGGCGGCGCGCACGGAGATCGAGCGCGAGACCGACGAGGATGTCGACGCGAAACTGGCCACGCTTAAGATGGCGGTCGACGAAAAATTGACGGCGCTGGCCGAGGCACTCGCCGCAGATGTCGCCGGCATGCGCTCGCAAATTGCCGCCCTTGCCAAGGAAAAACCGGCAAAGCCCGCGAAGCCCGCAAAACCGGCCGCCGCCAAGCGGGCGCCGGCGAAAGCCACGCGCAAGCCAAAGGCCTAGCTCTCGGTGAGCCCTAGCTGGCCGACGTTATCCCCTCTCCCGCGTGCGGGAGAGGGAGGGGCCCGCTACGCGAGTAGCGCTGCGGGAGGGTGAGGGCTTCGGTCGAGCCCATCGCACCGCCGGCTGTAGTTTGCTTTTGCCGCCGCCACCCTCACCCGGCCCGTCCTGGCGGGCGGTCCACCCTCTCCCGCAAGCGGGAGAGGGTTTAGCGCGCCGACCGCGAAGGGCTCGCGCGCCGCCGCCGGTTGCGGCACACTTACGGTCATGAGCAACCAAGCCGCCATGACCGAAAAGATCGTCCGCATCGGCTGCGCCTCGGGCTTCTGGGGCGACAGCGCCGTGGCCGCGCCGCAGCTCGTGCGCGGGGCGGAGATCGACTATCTGATCTTCGACTATCTGGCCGAGGTGACGATGTCGATCCTGGCGCGCGCCCGCGCCAAGGATCCCAGCGCCGGCTACGCGACCGACTTTGTCACCGTGGCGATGAAATCGGTGATCCGCGATCTCGCGGAGAAGAAAATCCGCGTCGTCTCCAACGCCGGCGGCATGAACCCGCGCGCCTGTGCACAAGCCGTCGAGGCGCTGGCGGCCGAAGCAGGCGTGACGCTCAAGGTCGCGGCGGTCGAGGGCGACGATCTGCTCGACCGTGTCGAGGCGCTCAAGGCCGCCGGCGTCACCGAGATGTTTTCCGGCACGGCCTTCCCCGAAGAGGGCGTGATGAGCGCCAATGCCTATCTCGGCGCCTTCCCGATCGCGGCTGCCTTGGCCGACGGCGCCGACATCGTGATCACCGGCCGCGCGGTCGACAGCGCCATGGCGCTCGGCCCGCTCGTTCACGAGTTCGGCTGGAGGCCGGACGACCTCGACGCGCTGGCGCAAGGCAGCCTGGCAGGGCACGTCCTGGAATGCGGTGCCCAGGCGACGGGCGGGCTCCACACCGACTGGGAGGAGGTGCCCGACTGGCCGGGCATCGGCTATCCGATCGCCGAATGCGAGGCGGGCGGCGCCTTCACCGTCACCAAGCCCGCGGGCACCGGCGGGCTGGTGGCGCCCCAGGTGGTCGCCGAGCAGATGCTCTACGAGGTCGGCGATCCGGCGAGCTACATCCTGCCCGACGTGGTCTGCGACTTCACCGGGGTCGCGATCGAGGCGGCGGGCGAGGCGCGGGTGCGCGTCAGCGGTGCCAAGGGCCGCGCCGCAACGGACAGCTACAAGGTCTCGGCGACCTATCTCGACGGCTACCGCGCCACCGGCATGCTGACCATCATCGGCCGCGATGCGGCTCGCAAGGCCGAGCGCACTGCCGAAGCGGTGCTGGCGCGCAGCCGCGCGATCTTCCGCCACAGGAACCTCGGTGACTTCAGCGACACGCACACCGAGATCCTCGGCGCCGAGTCCGCCTACGGCCCCCATGCGCGGGCGGGCGCGCGGGCGTCGCGCGAGGCGGTGATGCGGTTGACAGTCGCGCATCCCGAACGCAAGGCGCTGGAGATCTTCGCCGGCGAGATCGCGCCCGCGGGCACCTCGTGGTCGCCGGGCTCGACGGGGTTCTCCGGCCGGCCGCGCGTCCAGCCCAAGGTGCGGCTCTTCTCGTTTTTGATCCCGAAAGCTGAGATTGGCGTGCGGATCACCGCGGCGGGGCAGTCGCGCGAGCTCGCGCTGGAAACTGGCGACAATGGCACCAGCGAAGAGGCACCGGTCCGCGCCTATGGCGATGACTTGCCGCCAGTGCCGGCCGGTGCGCGCGTCGAGGTTCCGTTGTTCGCGCTCGCCTGGGGCCGCTCGGGCGACAAGGGGGATTCGGCAAATATCGGCATCATCGCGCGCGATCCCGCCTTCGTGCCCCTGATCCGCGAGGAGGTCACGGCGGCGCGGGTGAAGGACTATCTCGCCTATATGGTCGAGGGCACGGTCGAACGCTTCGACGTGCCGGGGATCGGCGGCTTCAACTTTCTGCTGACGCAAGCGCTCGGCGGCGGCGGCATGGCAAGCTTAAGGAACGATCCGCTCGCCAAGGGCCTGGCGCAGATCCTGCTCGACCTGCCAGTGCGCGTGCCGGCCGAATGGGTCGAGGCTTACACGCTGGATACGGAGTGACGGAGCCATGCTGGGTCTGATGCAACACCACCCGCTCTTGGTCGGCAGCATCATCGACTACGCGGCGCAGACCTTCGCCGATGTCGAGGTGGTCTCGCGCTCGATCGAGGGGCCGATCACGCGCAGCACGTATGCCAACGTGGCACTGCGTTCGCGCAAGCTCGCCCAGGCCCTGATCCGCCTCGGCATCAAGCCCGGCGACCGGGTCGGCGGCGCCTCGTGGAACCATGACCGTTATCTGGAGGCCTTCTACGGCGTTTCCGGCATGGGTGCAGTGCTGCACACGACCAATCCGCGGCTCTTCCCCGAGCAGATGGCCTACACGATCAACCATGCCGGCGACCGGGCGATGCTGGTCGATCTCGACTGCCTGAAAGCGATGGAGGCGATCGCCAAGGACCTGCCGCATGTCGAGGCTTTCATCGTCTTGACCGACACGGCGCATATGCCGAAGACGCGCCTGCCTAACGCGCTGGCTTACGAGGAGCTGCTGGCCGCCGATGACGGCGATTACGAGTGGCCCGACCTCGACGAGCGCACGGCGAGCGCCATCTGTTACACCTCGGGCACCACGGGCGACCCCAAGGGCGTCGTCTACAGCCACCGCTCCACCGTGCTGCACGCGCTGGCCAATGTCGGGCCCAACGCCGGGAACTACAGCCACCGCGACGTGATCATGCCGATCGTGGCGCTCTTCCACGGCAATGGTTGGGGCATGCCCTTCGTCGCGCCAATGTCGGGCGCCAAGCTCGTCCTGCCCGGCCGCGCGATGGCGATGGCGGCGCTGCAGGAATTGATCGTCGATGAGGGGGTGACGATCGGCATCGGCGTGCCAACGATCTGGCTCTCCATGCTCGAATATCTCAAAGCCGGCGATGGCGGATTGGGCAAGCTGAAGCGCATCCTCACCGGCGGTTCCGCGCCGCCGGCGGCGATGACCGAGGCACTGGAACGCGACTACGGGATCGAGACCGTGCATGCCTGGGGCATGACCGAGACCCAGGCGGCGAGCACCTTCGCCATGCCAGCGGATGGATTGCCGGCAGACGATGCCATGGCCGCGCGTTTGGCGCAGGGCCGGCCGCTCTTCGGCCACGCGATCCGGATCACCGACGAGGCGGGAGCGGAACTCCCCCGCGACGGCACGGCCGTCGGCGATCTCAAGGTGCGCGGGCACTGGGTTGCCAGCGCCTATTACAATCGCGACGACGCGCCGGCGCTCGATGGCGACGGCTGGCTCGTCACCGGCGACGTGGCGACGATCAGCAAACGCGACGAGCTCAAGCTCACCGACCGGGCCAAGGACGTGATCAAGTCGGGCGGCGAGTGGATCAGTTCGATCGATCTCGAAAACGCCGCGGTCGGCCATCCGGCGGTCGCCGAGGCCGCGGTGATCGGCATCCCCCATCCCAAATGGCAGGAGCGCCCGGCGCTTATTGTCGTGCGGGCTGATGGCGGGCAAATCGAGGGTGCGGCGCTGATCGGGTGGCTCGCCGATCACGTCGCCAAATGGTGGCTGCCCGACGAGGTCATGTTCGTCGACGAGATCCCGCATACCGGCACAGGCAAGATCGACAAGGTCCGCCTGCGCCGGCACTACGCCGAGGCAAAGGACGCGGCCGCGCAGTAGGCGATGTCCTGATGTCGCTCCCCCCTTGAGGGGGAGGTTAGGTGGGGGGTACCCCGCCAGCAGGCGGTAGACATGTGTCAGATGGCGCCCGCCTCAGGCCTCCTTATTTGAGGCCTTCGTTGGCCGCTCCCCCCTCCCTGACCCTCCCCCTCAAGGGGGGAGGGGAATCGGTAAGATCCTGTGCGGTCTTCCGCCCCTACTTCGTCGCCAGCGGCTTAAGCGAGCGCATATAGGCGACGAGCGCGTTGAGGTCGGCGCCGGTCATGCCCGCATAGTTGTGATAGGGCATGGGCGGCAACAGCTTCGAGCCGTCCTTTCTGACGCCCTTGGTGATGGCGCGCTTGATCTGTGCGTCGCTCCAGGCGCCGAGGCCGTCGGTCTTGTGCGGCGTGATGTTGCTCGACACCGACATGCCCCAGGGACCCGGGAACGCATCGCCGCCGCGGCCGGCGCGCGACCAGTCGATGCGCCCGCGCACGATCGGCGTGTGGCAGGCCATGCAGTGGCCGGCGGGACCGGCGAGATAGGCGCCGTAGGCCACCTTGTTCGCGCGCGGCACCTCGGCCACCTTGCCCACCGGTGGCCCATAGGATTTGGGCAGCGGGAACTTGTATTCGGATTTGGGCACACGGGCGCGGACCGGCTTCACGCGCCGCAGATAGGCGACGATCGCCTTGGCGTCGCGGTCGGAAAGCTTGCGGTAAAGCTCGAACGGCATGGGCGGGCGGATGATCGAGCCGTCCGGGCGCACGCCCTCGCGGATGGCGCGGACGATCTGGGCGTCGGTCCATTTGCCGATGCCGGTTTCCTTGTCCGGCGTGATGTTGGTGGCGAAGGCCTTGTACTCCTTCGACACCAGCGGCGGACCGCCAGACATGGCGCGCGCCATGATCGGGCCCTTGGGGCCGACCGGCGTGTGGCAGTTGCCGCAGGCGGCGATGGTCTCGACCAGATACTTGCCGCGCGCGTAAAGCGTCTCGGCGGCGGCGGGCAGGCCCGTGAACTGAATGTACGAAACGGTCACGGCGGCGAGCGCCGCGGCGCGCAGGGTTTGTCGCATTTCTCGGTCCTCTGTCCTGGCCGGCATCATTGTCGCGTGCCGGCTCTCGCGCGCTTGTTAGCACGGGTCACCCGGTGTGGCGTATACGCGTTTGCGGAGAATTACTCAGCCGGCTGGATGCTTCCGCCCGACCCGTCCGCCCGCGCTTCGGGGGCATTGCGGAGCTGGCTCAAAAGCGTCTTCTGGCGGTCGCCGCGGCTGCGCGCGTAAGGCGCCAGCAGGCGGAAGACGACCGGCGTGATGAAGAGCGTCGCCAGGATTGCGATGCCGAGCCCGCCGAAGACGACCCAGCCGATCGCGTTCCGTGCCTCAGCGCCGGCACCGGTACTGATGACCAGCGGCACCGCGGCGAGCGTGGTGGAGAGCATGGTCATCACGACCGGCCTGAGCCGCACCAGTGCGGCCTCGCGCGCCGCCTCCTCGACCGAGCGGCCCTGGTCGCGCAGCTGGTTGGCGAACTCCACGATCAGGATGCCGTTCTTGGCCATCAGGCCGACCAGCATGACGAGGCCGATCTGGCTGTAGATGTTGATCGAGGTGCCCGAAAGCCACAGCGCGAAACCCGCCGTGGCGAGGCCGAAGGGCACCGTCACCATGACGACGACGGCGCTCAAGAAGCTTTCGAACTGTGCGGCCAACACCAGGAAAACCACCAGCAGCGCCACGATGAAGGTGACGGCGAGCCCGCTGGAAGTCTCGTTGAGCGTGCGTGCCTGGCCGAGCAGGACGATGCCGGTTCCGGGCGGCAGTGTCTTGGCGGCGAGGGCCTCCAGATCGCGCACGGCCTGCTTCAGCGAATAGCCGGGCGCGAGATCAGCGTCGACATCGATGGCGCGGCGCTGGCCGTGGCGGTCGAGCTCGGCGGCGATGCCGCTTTCCTTGACCGTGATGATCGCGGAGAGCGGAACCATGCGGCCGTTCCGCGCGGTGACGTAGAGGTTGCGCAGATCGTCGGTGTCGTCGACCGCGCCCGCGACCGAGCTGATGCGTACCGGCACCGCCTGGTCGCCGACATTTATTTCCGTGATCTTGGTGCCCTCGACCACGGCCTTCAGCACCGCGGCGATGCCCTCGACGTCGATGCCGAGATCGGCGGCGCGCTCGCGGTCGATCTTCAGGGCCAATTGCGGCTGCGTGTTCTGGAAATCGAGACGCGGGCCCCGGATCTGCGGCAGCTCGCGCTCGATCGCGCCGACCAGCTTGTCGCCGGCGTCCAGGATGGTCGCGTAGTCGGGTCCGGTGACGGCGAATTCGAGCCCCGCATGGCCGCCCCGGATGCGCAGGGAATTGGGGCTGCGGATGCGCGAGCGCGCGCCGGGAATGGCGTTCAAGCCCTTGCGCAGGCTGGCCGCGATCTCATGCTGCGGGCGCCTGGTCCCCCAGCGCGAGAGCGGCACGATGATGAAAGCGCGGTTCAAATCGTAGCGGCCGATGATCGACATGATCGTGTCGGTCTCGCGGCGGCGTACCGCGTCCTGCAACAGCTTTTCGGCGTGCACTGCCTGGCGGTCGGTGTATTCGAGGTTGGTCCCGTCGGGGCCCTGCATGGTGATGATCAGCATGCCCCGGTCCTCGCGCGGGACCAGCTCCTGTTTGAGCGAATTAAAGAGCGTGCCGACCATGGCGGCGCCGATCAAACAGACGCCTACAAAGAGCAGCGGTACGCGCATCGCGCGGACCAGGAACCGCTCGTAGAGGGTTGCGAAACGCTCGCCCAGATACACAAGCGGCGCCATCATCATCGCACCCACGCGCTCGAATGCGCCTTTCTTGGCGTCCGGATCGACCGCGAGGCGCGAGCTCAGCATCGGGCAGATCGAAAGCGCGGCGAAGGAGGAGATGATCACGGCGATGGCGAGGGTGAAGCCGAACTCGGTGAAAAGACGGCCGGCTTGTCCCGACAGGAAGGCGATGGGCACGAAGACCGAGACCAGCGTCACCGTGGTGGCGATGACGGCGAAGAAGACCTGGCGCGTGCCGAGCACGGCAGCGGCGAGCGGCGCCGTCCCCTCGCGGCGTTTGCGCTCGACATTCTCCAGCACCACGATGGCGTCGTCGACCACGAGCCCGGTTGCGAGCACCAACGCCAACAGCGTCAGGATGTTGATCGAAAAGCCCATCAGCCATATGGCTGCGAGGGTGCCGACGAGCGAGACCGGGATGGTGACGGCGGGGATGAGCGCCATGCGCCACGACCCGAGGAAGGCCACCATCACCATGATCACGATGGCCACGCCCAGGGCGAGCGTCAGCAGGACCTCGGAGATGGCGCCGCGGATGAAGACCGACTCATCGGAGGTCTTGACGATCTCCACGTCCCGCAAATTGCGGTTGAGCCGCGCCACCTCGGCATAGACCCGGTCGGCGATCTCGATCGTGTTGGCCTTGGCCTGGCGGACGACGCCGATGCTGATCACCCGCCGGCCGTTCAGGCGCACGTAAGAGAGCGCTTCGGCGGGCGCGTAGAAAACGTTGGCGACGTCGCCGATGCGCACATTGCCCTTGATGACGATGCGCTCGACGGCGGCTTCCTTGACTACCGAGGCGTCGGCGCGCACCAACAGCTTCTGCTCGGCACTGTCCATGCTGCCCGCCGGCACGTCGAGGCGGGCGCTGCGCAGCGCGCGGGCGATCTGGTCGATGCCGATCTGGTAGCTGGTGAGCCGCGCGGGATCGATGACGATGTTGAGCGTGCGCTCGCGGTTGCCGAAGATCGGCACGTCGGCCACCCCCTGCACGCGCTGGAGCGCCGGCACGATCTGGTCCTCGATCACCTTGGTGAGCGCCGAGCGCCCGAGGCGCGGGCTGGAGACGGCGAGCCGGATGATCGGGTCGTCATTGTCGTCGGCCTTGACGACGACGATGTTCTCCACCCCGTCGGGCAGCCGCCGGCGCGCGCCGTTCACCGCCTCGCGGACGTCGTTGGCGGCGTTGGAGATATCGACATTGGCGTCGAACTCCAGGCGGATGCGGCCGTTGGTCTCCTCGCTCGCCGAGCGGATCGAGCGCACGCCGGGCACCCGCGCGACCGCGCCTTCGAGTACGCGGGTGACGTCGCTGTCGATGGTCGCGGGCGAGGCGCCGGGGAAGTCGTAGCGGATGGTGACGATCGGCTTGTCGACATTCGGCAGCTCGCGCACCTCGACGCCGAGGAAGGCGGAGATGCCGGCGACCACGATCAGCAGGTTCATGACGATGGCCAGCACCGGCCGCCGCACGCTGATCGAGGGAAGGTCGCTTTTCCCGCTAAGGGGATCGCCGCTCATCGAGCGCGCTTGGCCGGCTTGCGGCCCGACGAATTCCTTTCGGGCGACCCATTTTTGGTCGTCTTGGCCTCGGCGGTGTCGTTGCGCACGGTGACGGCGCGGCCGGCGCGCAGACGCTGCACGCCTTCGATGACGACGCGGTGCTTGGTGGTCAGCTTGGCGTCGACCAGCACCCAGGCATCGCTGCGCTTGACGACCGAGACCGGGATGCGCACCGCTTTGTTGGCCTGCACGACCCAAACATAAGCGCCCTTGCGGCTCCACTGGATCGCGGCCGAGGGCACGGAGGGAAAGCGATTGCCGGTGAGCGGCAAGCGGATCGAGAAGGCCATGCCCGGTCGCAGCCGGTCGCCCTTGTTCGGAATGCGCGCGCGCACGCGCAAGGCCCGCGTGTCCTTGTCGATGCGGCTGCCGATGGTGGCGATGGTGCCCTTGAAGCGTTCGCCGGGCAGCGCCCAGGTGGTGGCGGTGAGTGCGCCGCCGCGTTGCACGCCGTAGACGAAATTCTCCGGCACGTCGAAATCGACGCGCAGCGCGCTGCGGTCGTCGAGCGAGGTGATCGCCGTGGTGGTGGTGACGCGGTCGCCGGCTTCGACCTTGGCAATGCCGACCACACCGGAAAATGGCGCGGGCAGGGTCCGCCGTTTGAGGGCCAGCGTAGCCTGAGAGAGCCTGAGCTCGGCCGTCAGGACGGCGGTACGCGCGGTGTCGATCTCGCTGCGGGCGATGTTTCCGCGCGTGCCGAGTTTCTCGTAGCGGGTGATCTTGCGCTGGGCCTCGTTCAGCTGTACCAGCGCGAGCTTGACCGCGAGCTGCTCCACCTCATCGTCGAGTTTGAGTAAAGGCGCGCCGGCGTCGACCTTCTGGCCGGCCCTGAACAGCACCGCGGTGACGCGTCCCGCCGACTCGGGAAAGAGCGTGACGGCTTTCAGCGCCACGCCGGTGCCGACCGCCTCGACCACCGCGGCGTCGCTGTCGAAGATCACAGGTTTGACGATCACCGGGACGGGCCGCGAGACCCGCTTGCGCTTGCCGTGCTTCTGCGCCTCGGCAGGCTCACGGCCCAAAAGCCCATCGAGATCGGCGAACCACGCCCCGGCGGCAAGCGCGCCGATCACGCCCAGCAGCACGATCTGTTTGGCTGCATTCATCGGGGTTTCGCTGTCCTCACCGCCCGCCGGGGGTTGGCCGCGCCCGTGGCCGCTAATCCATCTGCCTGATTATACTACGAAATGATACAGGATTCCGTCCGGAGCAAGCAGTGCTCGCGCCGTTTTGAAGGCGGGATTGGGCGACGTGTCGAGAATACGGCCCGCAACGTCTTTGTGGTGACCCTTATTCGTAGGGGCGGGTTTCCAACCCGCCCGTCCGGCCTCGACGCGGAATCGACGGCGGACGGGTTGGAAACCCGCCCCTACAAATAGAATATTGGTCCCGCGACCTAGCTGGTGGTCCGGGGCCGGTTCCGTTTGCCGGGCAGGATGCCCATGTGCTTGGCGATGATCGCGAGCATGACCTCGTCGGCGCCGCCGCCGATGGAGGCAAGCCGGCCGTCGCGGAAGAAGCGGCTGATCGGGGTCTCGTTCATGTAACCCACGCCGCCGAAATACTGCAGGCAGCTATCCGCAACTTCCCGCTGAAGTCGCCCGGCCTTCAGCTTGCCCATCGAGGCGAGCGCGGTGATGTCCTTGCCCTCATCGTATTCGGCGATGCAGCGATAAAGATGCGAGCGCAGATGCTCGACCTCGCTCTTGAGCTCGGCGAGGCGGAAATGGATCACCTGGTTGTCGAGCAGCGGCGCGCCGAAGGCCATGCGCTGGGCGGTGTAGTCGATGGTCTCCTCGATCGCCCGTTCCATCGGGCCGAGCGAGGCGGCGATCGCCCACATGCGCTCCTCCTGGAACTGCATCATCTGGTAGGTGAAGCCCTTGTTCTCCTCGCCGATCAGATGGCGCGCCGGCACGCGCACATCCTCGAAGAAGATCAGCCCGGTGTCGGAGGCGCGCATGCCGAGTTTGTCCAGCTTCTTGGACCGCACCACGCCCTCTGCATCCATCGGCACGACGATGAGCGACTTGTTCTCGTGCACCGGCTTGTCGGGATCGGTGTTGCAAAGCATCACCATGTAGTCGGCCTGGAAGGAGTTGGTGATCCACATCTTCTGGCCGTTGATCACATAGTCGCCGCCGACGCGTTTGGCGTGCGACTTCAGCGAGGCGACGTCGGAGCCGGCGCCGGGCTCCGAAACGCCGATGCAGGTCACCATCTCGCCGGTGATCGCAGGGGCCAGGAACTCCTCGCGCAGGTCGTCGGAGCCGTAGCGGGCAAGCGCCGGGGTCGCCATATCGGTCTGCACACCCACCGCCATCGGCACCGAGCCCGATGTGACGTGACCGAGCGCCTCGGCGAAGGCGACATTGTATGAGTAGCCGAGCCCCATCCCGCCATACTCGACCGGCTTGTGGATGCCCAGAAAGCCGGCATCGCCGAGCTTGCCGAACACCACATGGGCGGGGAACTCGCCGGCCTCCTCCCAGTCGTCGATATGCGGGTTGATCTCCTCGTCGATCAGCTTCCGCGCCGAGCGCATGATCTCGGTGTGCTCGTGGGTGTAGACGCTCATTCGGCCCAGTTCCTTTAGTCGGCGTTCTTTCTCGCTTCTTCAGTCCGGCGGTTAGGCGGCGCTCACGATAGGGCGCGCGCGGGCGCCTCGGCGATGCCCCAATCGGCGAGGATTTCGTCGGCATGCTCGCCGGGATCGGGCGGCCGGCCCGGTGTCGCGGCGGCGGTGCGGCTGAAGCGCGGTGCGGGCGCGGGCTGAGGGATACCCTCGATGGTGACGAAGGCGCCGCGCGCCTTGTTGTGCGGGTGATCCGGCGCCTCGGCCATATCGAGCACGGGCGCGAAGCAGACGTCGCTGCCCTCCATGATGGCGCACCATTCCTCGCGGCTCTTCGACTTGAAGATCTCGGTGAGCTTTGCCTTCTGCTCCGGCCAGCGCGCCTTGTCGGCCTGTTGGAAGGCGTCGAGGTCGGTGATGCCGGTCTTCTCCATCAACAGCGCATAGAACTGCGGCTCGATCGAACCAATGGAAACGTATTTGCCGTCGGCGCATTCGTAGCAGCCATAGAAGGGCGCCGCGCCGTCGAGCATGTTGTCGCCGCGTTTCTCGGACCAGAGGCCGGCGGCGCGCATGCCGTAAATCAGCGCCATCAGCGCGCCTGCGCCCTCGGTCATGGCGGCGTCGACGACCTGGCCCTTGCCCGAGGCTTTGGCCTCGATCAGCGCGCAGGCGATGCCGAAGGCGAGCACCATGCCGCCGCCGCCAAAATCGCCGACCAGGTTGAGTGGCGGCGTCGGTGGCCGGTCGGCATCGCCCATCGCGTGCAGCGCGCCGGACAGCGCGATGTAGTTGAGATCGTGGCCGGCGGCGCTGGCGAGCGGGCCGTCCTGGCCCCAGCCGGTCATGCGGCCATAGACGAGCTTGGGATTGCGCGCCTGGCAGATCTCGGGGCCGAGACCCAAACGCTCCATCACGCCGGGACGCAGCCCCTCGATGAGCGCATCGGCGCGCTCGACGAGAGCGAGCGCCGTTTCCACGTCGTCGGGGTTCTTGAGATCAAGCGCGATCGAACGCCGGCCGCGGTTCATCACGTCGGTGCGCGGGTCGCGCAGACCCGGCGTGCCGCCTCCCGAGGTGCGGTCGATGCGCACCACGTCGGCGCCCATATCGGTCAGCATCATGCCGCAGAATGGCCCCGGCCCGATGCCCGCAAACTCGACGACGCGGATCCCTTGAAGCGGTCCCATGGCGCATTCCCTCCCCGAAGATTTGTCAGTGTTTGGGCGCAGTGTGGCGGAAACGCGGCATTGCATCCACTATTCCGGCATCGGCCTTCGCCGGGGCTCCAGGGTTTGAGCGGGATTGAAGGCGCAGTGCATGACCGTCATGCGTCCTTCGAGGCTCGCTAGCGCTCGCACCTCAGGATGAGCAAAGCATTTTGATGGCAATGAGATTCTGGCTCATCCTGAGGTGCCCGCTTCAGCGGGCCTCGAAGGACGCACCCCGGCAATCCCAGCGGTCTACCCAACCACCTCGGCGCGGCCGTTATTGAGCACCACGATGCCGCGCTCGACCGCGGTGGCGCGAAAGGAGACGACGCTGTCGTCGCGCCACATCTCGGTGCGGATAGTCTCGCCCGGGAAGACCGGGGCCGAGAAGCGCAGGTCCATGGATTTGAGCTTCGCCGGATCGTAACCGCATTGCGTCTTCAGAATGGCGTGGCCCGCCACCCCGTAGGTGCAGAGCCCGTGCAGGATCGGCCGCTCGAAGCCGGCGGCCTTTGCGACGGCCGGGCTCGCATGCAGAGGGTTCAGATCGCCCGATAGCCGGTAGATGAGCGCGGCATGGGGCAGCGTCGGCAGATCGCAGACGTCGTCCGGTTCACGGTCCGGCAATATGTGCGGCGCGGGTGCGGGACCCGAGGGGCCGCCGAAGCCGCCATCGCCGCGCCCGAAGGCCGTCGCGGTCACGGTGGCGAGCTCCTGGCCGGTCGCCTTGTCTCTGATGGTGCGGCTGGAATAGATGAGCGCGCCCTTGTCGGCGCCCTTGTCGAGGACGCTCGTGACTTTCGTGGTGGCGACCACGGTGGCCGCCGACGGCAACGGCGCGTGCAGCGTCAGCCCCTGCTCGCCATGCAGGATCTTCACCCAGTCGACGCCGGTTCCGGGATCGCGGATCCAGAAACCGGGATACGCCAGAACGACCGCCATGGTCGGCAGCGCCTTGAGCGCCGGCTCCTCGAAGACGAAGGGCAATTGCGCCTCGTCCATCGGATCGGCGCCGAGACCGACGCCGAGCGCATAGAGGATCGTATCGCGGAATTTGTAGCTGTGCTCGATCGGCTCGAAATGCCAGTTCAGCAGTGTGTCGGGATCGATCGCCATAGGCGGCTCCTCAAATCGGGTCCCAGGTGAAGACGTCGGCGGTGCGGTCGAGCGGATAGAAGTCGGCCGCGAGCGCCGGCAGCGCGTGGTCGAGCACGCTTTGCGGCGACCAGCCCTCGCCGCGATGGACCGAGCGCAGCGGCCGCGACTGACCCATCAGGAAGATCTCGTTGTTGCGCACGGAGAAGATCTGGCCGGTCACATCCTTCGCCGCGTCGGAGACGAGGGCCACGGCGAGCGGCGCGATCTTGGCCGGGGTCATTTGCTTGATCTTCTCCACCCGGGCCTTTTCCTCGTCGGTTTCCGTTGGGATGGTGCCGATGAGCCGGCTCCAGGCGAAAGGCGAGATGGCGTTCGAGCGAACGTTGAAGCGCGCCATGTCGAGGGCGATCGACTTGGACAGCCCGGCGATGCCGAGCTTGGCGGCGGCATAATTCGCCTGGCCGAAATTGCCGATCAGCCCCGAGGTCGAGGTCATGTGGACGAGCGCGCCGCTTTGCTGGCCGCGGAACACGGTCGCCGCCGCGCGGCTGACGTTGAAGCTGCCCTTCAGATGCACCGCGATGACGGCGTCCCAGTCGTCTTCGGTCATTTTGTGGAAGATGACGTCGCGCAGGATGCCGGCGTTGTTGACGACGATGTCGAGCCCGCCCAGCTCTTCGTAGGCCTGGTCGACCATGTCGTGGGCGGCCTGGAAGCTGGCGACGCTGTCATAGTTTGCGGCCGCGGTGCCGCCGGCGGCGGTGATCTCGTCGACAACGCCTTGCGCCGGGGTCTCGTCGCCGCCCTCGCCGCCAGCCGAGCCGCCCAGGTCGTTGACCAGCACCTTGGCGCCATGCGCCGCCATCAACAGCGCGATGTCGCGCCCGACGCCGCGCCCGGCGCCGGTGACCAGCGCAACTTTGTCCTGGAGAAGTTTCCGATCCGCCATCTTGGAGCCCCCCGCGGCCATGATCATCGCCGCCGACTAAATCATCCGAGGTTATCGCGTACAAGCCGGGCGAAGGCCAGTCGGAGGGCGGGCAGGCGTGTCGGCGGCTCTAAAGAAGCTCCCCCTCAGGCGGCAGATCGTCGTCAGGTGTCTGTGGTGCGGCCAGGGGCGCGGCAGCGGGCGCAGGTACGGGGCCTGGCGCCATTCCGGGCGCACTGCCCGGCGGGCCCGCGAACTGGCGGAAATCCTTGGCGACCTCGCCCACGAACTTGGCGAACTCCATGAACTCTTCGATCGGCATGGCGAGCCGGCACACCAGCTCGCGGCGCATGAGCTGCGGCGTCGATTCAGGCGATGTGGTGAACATGTTGAGCTTCACCGTGGACCCGTTGGCGGTGATGCCGTGGACGCCCTCGACGTAGATCTCCGGGCCGCCGACCTCGTCGCCCCAAAGCTCGACCATGACGCCGCCCGCCTCGGCGATGCGTCCTTCGAATATCTTTCGACCGGCCATTGGTTCCCCCCTGTCCTGGTGTCGTCGCCCGTATTTTGTGTAGCGGTGCTAGCGTTCGCGCTTGACCAGCAGCTTCTTCGGTCGGCGCGAGCGCGCCGTCGGGAACAGCGAAAACGCCTGCGAGACGTAAGACACCACCGACTTTACCCCGCGCCGGTACTCTTCGAGCTCGCGCGTTGACGCGGCCTCGATGAGCCGCAGGCCGCGCGAGGGGTCCATCGTCTCAAAGGTGACATAGAACCAGGGCTCGCCGCGCTTGAGGACGAGGTCCATCGATTGGTCGACCCATTCCATCGCCCAGGCCAGCTTGCGCGGCCAGACGTCGATCGGAAAGCGCCCGCAGACTTGCACGCCCGGGCGCGGCGGATCGGGGTAATGGAACAGCGGCGGTGTCTGGTTGATGTAGACCAGCTCGTCGGCGAGGAAGAGGTAGGGCGACTGGATCTGCACCACCGGCCGGTCCGGGCTGCGCCAGGATTCCGCCGGCATGATCATGACAATTTTCTTGGCCGCCGACGCTTCGAGGCTTGAGCCTTCCGGAACGCGCATCAGCGCGGGCGTGCCATCGGTGCCGGTTCGGCAGCGTAGGCGTAGATCGAAGGGCACGAGGACTTCAAAGCACCTTGCTTCGAATGCATTGACGGCGGGGCAATTCTGCACCGCCTTGGGCGACAGCGGGGCGCTGCGCGATCTGGCGACGGGTTGCGGCGCCTGATAGATGAACTCCGCCTCCTCGGCGTCAATCATCCAGCCGACATCCACAACCCGGCTTTTGCGAAGTACCTCTTGCGCCATCACGGTCCCTCCAGGATCGACAAGACATACTATCGTAGGTGTTCGAGCGCGATCTTGCCTTACGGGCGACGGTAAGACAACGGGCATCCCTTGTGGCGGTGGCCGCTGTTTGCCTTCGCTTTCTCTTGTGGAGGGGTCGCCTATGGCGCCGACGAGGGTAAGCCGGCCCTAATTGCCAAAGCTCATGAGGTAGAGCAGCTTGTCGACCTTGGTGCCGTCGGTGGCCAGCGGCGCGCAGAATACCGAATAGCGGCCGTAGCGGTCCTGATCCCAGGCAATGCCCAAATCGGTGATGAAGAATGGCTTGGCGTTCACGACCGCCCAACGTGCCCGGTTGAGCAGCGCGTGGGTGTTGGGAAGCTCGTCCATATAGCGGCCGGTCGCGTCCATTCCGAGCGCCTCGACGATGCCGGTGCCGACGAGGCGGACGCGCAAGCGCTCCCCCTCGACGTCGAAGATGGTGATCCAGGGCAGGAGCACCGGCGGCAGCTCCACCGGATCGAAATCAGCGCGGCCGGGTAGCTTGTCCGGGGCGCATTTGGCCAGCCAGATGGCGTGAAGGCTTTGCAGCTTGGGATCGGGCAGATCGGCATTTGTGAAATCGATACGGACCTCTTGCCCGCCCGACGTCGGTGTCATGGGCGCATCGGGACGCTCGTTCCGGCCGGGCTTGGTCAGCATGCGATCCTGCCTTCGATCGGGAGCCGCTCGCTCCATGGTCTTTCATCGCCTGGGGGCGTGATGAGGACAGTGCGCGGCCCCCGGAATCCGCGCGTATTTGCACTTCGGTCGTATCACGCGGAGGTTTGACAATCCCCTAACGGCCGGGCGGCCGGCGCATCGGCGACATCACCCGGCGGGATGCCGCCAAGGCTGGTGTCGCTCAGACGCTGCCCCAGATCTCATCGGCGGCCTCAACGACCAAACGCAGCTTGTTGATCTCGTCCTGCAGGGTGACGATGTTGCCGCCGACCTCGCTGGCAAACCCGCATTGCGGGCTGATCGCCAATGACGCGGCAGGTTGGAACGCCGCCGCCTCGTCGACGCGCCGCTTCAAGGTATCCATGTCCTCCATCTGGCCGGTCTTGCTGGTGACGAGACCCAGCACGACGGTCTTGTCGTCAGGCATGAAGCGCAGCGGCTCGAACCCGCCCGATCGTTCGTCGTCATATTCCAAAAGATATGTGTCGACGTTCAGATGCGGGAAGATCGTCTCGGCAATCGGCTCGTAAGGGCCGGCTGCGACCCATTTGCTGCGCGAGTTGCCACGGCAGAGATGTATGCCGATTTGCGTCTGGGGCTTTCGCTGCGCAATGCACTGGTTGATCACCTCGACATACTTCGCCAGCAAGGCGTCCGGGTCCTCGCCGATATCCCGGACGTTTCCACGCAACCGGTCGTCAAGAAAATAGATCAGAACGGGATCATCAATCTGAATGTAGCTGCACCCGGCCGCCTCGAGCGAAGCGATTTCTTGGCGGTACACGGCCACGATGTCGGCCCAGAACGCTTCCATGTCGGGGTAGATGGTATCGTCCACGGCGGCCCGTCCGCCATGGAAGTGGATGCGGCTGGGTGACGGGATGGTGATCTTCGGGGTCTGCGATGTCGCCGCCTGCAAGACCTCAAACTCCGGCAGCATGATCTCACCCGGGCGGCCGATCTTGCCCACGGTCCGCACTGTCTTCGGCAGGTATTCCCATTCCTCGTTACCACCCGAGAATGCCGCGCCTTTGTCCGGCTCGGCGATCTCGATGCCGTCCAGCGCGTCGATGAACTCGTACCACCAGACCGAGCGGCGGAACTCGCCGTCAGTGATCACGTGAAGGCCGACATCCTCCTGCAGCTTCGCGGCCTCGGCGATGCAGTCGTCCTCGACCGCGCGCAGTCCGTCCCGCGTTAAATCACCCCGGTCGAACTTCGTGCGGGCCTCGTGCAGGCGATCGGGCCGCAGCAGGCTGCCGACGTGATCCGCCCGAAAGATAGTCCTGCCGTTTCCTGCCATTATTCCACCCTCTCGTTTTGCGCCGTCGCTCAGTCCTGCCTGTTTGCCGTCGCGACGGCACTCAAAGTCGGCGCACGCCGTATGTGTATGCGAGACATCTGCCCGATCCTGGTAGTTCCAGCTCCACCCGGTAGCCCTCGGCCTGGCCGGGCTCGTCGTCACGATGGCCGGTGCCGATGAATAGCGCAGAGCGCGCCAGTGGTTTCGGGCTGCCGGACCACTCAGTGATGATCTCCGCGACCGGGGGCATATCGCCCAGCGAGGTCTCGCCGATCCGCACCCGGTTGTCGCCACGCAGTCGAAAAGTTCGCAGGACTGCGCGCCCCTCAGCATCAACCGTCTGGAGACGCACCGCCTCGCGGGCGACCGGCTTGGCGCAGGTCAGATGCCCCAACGCGGCCGCCGGGCCCAACTCGGGGTCCCGCGTTGGGTATTGTTCGTGCCGCTGCCGGTCGGCTTCACGCTCTGCGCCACTGAGTTCTTCCGCTTTCTGCTCGGCTTCGACCGCATCCTGACCGGCAAGCGTGCCGCGAGCGTCGATGTGTAATCGGGGGCGCTGCATCCCATGGCCCACCAGGCGACGCCGAGGCGTCTGCGCGGCCGCTGCCGGCGCAGACTGAACCCGCATGGAGTGGTACCTCGCCGGGGCGCTCGCGATTGGCCTCGTCCTCCTGTTGATGGCGCTGTCGGTCCCGGTCGCGTTCGCCTTCTTCACGATCAGCGGCCTGGGCATGCTCTATCTCACCGGCGGCGAGGCCGGGGTCATCCAGGTTGCGGTCAATGCGAACGCTTCGGTCACCAAGTTCGCGTTCCTTCCGATCCCGCTGTTCTTGCTGATGGGGGAGTTGTTCTTCCACACCAAGGTCGCGGTGCGCGTGTTCGACGCCTTCGATGTGCTGTTCGGCCGCCTGCCAGGCCGCCTGTCCTATTTGACTGTCGCCGGTGGGACGGCCTTTGCCGCGCTTTCGGGCACGAGCATGGGCAACACCGCGCTGCTCGGCTCGCTGCTGGTGCCGGAGATGACCGATCGTGGCTACAAGAAACACATGGCGATGGGCCCGATCCTCGGCACCGGCGGCCTCGCCATCCTGATCCCGCCGAGCGGTCTTGGCGTGCTGCTCGGCAGTCTGGCGAAGATCGACATTGGGAAATTGCTGATCGCCGGCGTGCTGCCTGGTCTGGTGCTGGCGACGCTTTACGTTCTCATGATCTTCGCCATGGTGAAGTTCGATCCCAAATCGGCGCCCCAATACGATGTCGAAGCGGTGCCGTTGCGAACCAAGCTGCTGATGGTCGCAACGCATCTGTTGCCGATGGGTCTGGTCGTCTTCATGGTCATCGGCCTGATCCTGCTTGGGATCGCCACGCCCACGGAGTCGGCGGCATTCGGCGTGCTGGGTGTACTCGTGCTTGGCGCCGCGTTTCGGTCGCTGACCTGGCAGGCGATCGTACGATCGATAAGGGGCGCGCTGATCGTCACCTGCATGGTGCTGCTGGTGGTGATGGCGTCCTCGACCTTTTCCCAGATCCTTGCCTTCTCCGGCGCGACGTCGGGTCTCGTCGGCTGGGTTGAGGGCCTGAAGCTTTCGCCGATCCTGATTCTGATCCTGATGTTTGGGGTGCTCCTGGTGATGGGCATGTTCATGGACCAGGTCTCGATCATGCTGCTGACCATCCCGATCTTTTTTCCACTCGCCCAGTCCATGGGCTTCGACCTCATCTGGTTCGGTATCGTGATGCTGCTGTCGCTGGAGATGAGCGGGATCACGCCGCCCTTCGGGCTCAACCTGTTCGTGATGATGGGCGTGGCGCCGCCCGGCACCTCGCTCGGCGACGTGGCCAAGGCGGCGGCCCCATATGTTCTGTGCGGCATCTTTTTGTTCGCGCTGCTCATTGCCGTGCCCGAAATCGCTCTTTACCTGCCTAGCCTGATGGCAATCCCCTGACGATGACCCGCTGACGAGGAAACGGAGCCTGCCCATGACCGATATCCAGCGCATTCCCGGCAACGTGCCGACCCGGCACTGGGGCTCGGCCTTCAAGGACCTGGTTTGGGCGCTGGGCATGTCGGACGATTTCTCGCTGCCCTTCGCCGAACAGGTGCGGCGGGCCTTCGCGGCGCTCGATGGCGGCCTGTCGCAGGCTGGAACAGACCGAACGCGCCTCCTC
>Ga0209633_10001828_pt1 | contig 21326 bp, 19 predicted proteins | sample Cruoilmetagenom1_FD_187290 | JGI IMG/M metagenome (GOLD analysis project Ga0209633, IMG submission 187290) | Oil polluted marine microbial communities from Coal Oil Point, Santa Barbara, California, USA - Sample 1 (SPAdes) (version 2) | ecosystem: Environmental > Aquatic > Marine > Oil seeps ... | reverse complement strand
GAGGAGGTGGTGGTGGTGGGGGTGGTGGAGGTGCTGTAGGACTTGGTGGTGGTGTTGTTGGTGCTGGACTTGGTGATAGTGTTGGTGCTGGACTTGGTGATAGTGTTGGTGCTGGACTTGGTGATAGTGTTGGTGCTGGACTTGGTGATAGTGTTGGTGCTGGACTTGGTTCAGATGGCCTATCACCATTTGAAGACTCTCCATTATCTCCAGTACTGTTACATCCTCCAACAGCTAGTATTGCAATAAGAATTAATGAGAATAAAAATTTAAGCATGACAACCAGCCCCCCTATCAAAGTTGGTTATCCGCTATCTCACCACTATTAATCGATGTTATACATATCTGCGGCAAAGCTCAAGACTGAATTTTATACAAGGTAAAAGACTAAGTAAGCCACATTTATACATACTAAAGTTGCTAAATAAGATAAACTAAAAACTGTTAGTTTTTTGACCTTGCTCCGAAGAACCGGTACGTACTGCCCCCCTTTTGTCAAGAGCAGAATGACAAGATAGAGTAAATTTGAGAGTTATAATTGACGTCAAAACTAGGCATGAACCCATGACAGAATTGTCATAGGGGGTCTTGTAAGTGCTTGTGATTGTTAGATATGTTGTTTTGGATAGTCTGTGTAAATTATGTGTAAATAATAATATGCAATAAATATAGTAAGTTAGCAGAGTTTGTGAGTTTGCATAATTTAATATTATCGGACGTAAACATATAAAATATAGAGGTGTTAAATGTTTGTAACAAGAGATAATGGTACGGTATAGAAAAAAACTGTTTATATGGTTTCCTCTCAAAAATCTAACTTAACTTATGGCCCTATTATTTTTGTCTCAAATGGATTGAAACTGACAATAATGTGGACCAAAACGAATCCAAAGGAGACATTGACATGTAATTATTGCACATGATATAGTGAAAGATATTCGGCTTGGATACCAGGAGGGGATAAGAGAGTTCCCATGGCTGTTATAACAACATATAGTTTATCACCCCAAGCACACAAGCCTATAGACGTCATCCGAAAAGGACAGACGCAACAAACATACATAAAACATCGAATCAAAATTTGAAAGAACGCACAAATGAAGCAAAGGAGGAAGAAGATAATGAATAAATCATATAAGATTCATAGGTTTGTGTGTTTCATTGCTGGTTTTTGTAGCCTTCCTAGGAACACTAGCACTCACATACACCCCATGGTCGACAGCAGTGGCACAACCCACAGCCACATGCCCATGCAACTTCGACGTCATCCCAAAGATAGCGGAATGCTGGACGGACCCATTCGCTGCAGCGCCACAACATATTGATGAGAGTGATAGATGCTTAACCGGCAACTTACGAGACCCACCCCCCAGGATAGTCCTAATCAGCGCGACGAACGAAGACCAAGCGGGCAATACGGCGAACTGCATGAGGCAACGGGGGGGTCTGCCACGCTGCGGACCAGAAGAATCACTATTCATCGAGGACCTCACACCTGAGCAATTGAAGGCTTGTCAATGCGACCTTTTGGCATACACCACCGCACTTAATGATGGTGGCATATTTGTTTCTCCCGGCCCCCCGTACGAGTGTGCGAATGTCGACTGCCAACAACTGGCTCCAGCTCCAATACCAACCCTTAACGAATATGGAATGATTATAACGGCAGGTGTGTTAGGTCTGTTAGCTGTGATAGGTTTGTTTGTTATGAGAGCTCGGCGTACAGTCGCCGGCGGGAGAGGTCCCGACGGAGCTAACCAGTAGGAATGTCCACTATGCCTGTAGGAGACACGCTCATTGCCAGTAAGACCTGATTGTACCCACCTACACCAACGATTAACGTACAACCCAAGCCGGGAGGAGTCATTAGGCTCCCTCGGCTCATGCTCATAAAGCCGGGCGGCACGTCCTATGAAATTCTCAACAGTCTTCTTTGCTAGGGAAAGACCCTCTGGGCTTATGTGATAGCCAAGGAAGTCAATCCCTATTGTGCTGCTCCCCTCTGTCAAGCAGGTTTAAGTTGGACTCCAAAAGAAGGTATGGCTTCCAACTATGTACCTATTATAGGGGGGCAGGATGCATTACGTCCAACCATTGAGGAATCATCTGTATTATCTACCTCCCATGATAATTAACCATAATAATTTCAATTACTCAGTTTACGCAAAACATATTCGGCAGCGGAGTTAGACCAGTCCTCGGAACTAGGTGATTCTTCAAGCAAGTTTGTTAAATTACTCGAAGTCACAAAGTCACCTAGTCGTCCCAGAACATATGCCGCATAGAATCCCGCCCATTGCTCGTCTCTAATACCTTTTAGAACATTTTTCTCATATTCGTGGTGAGCAGATCCTGCATTATTTAGAACTTCTATAAGCTCGCCTTTTGAGGGAATGATAGTCATTGAGTACTACCTCCTAATCTATTCAATACTGAACTAAAAATTATCATAACTTATGGCCCTATTATAGGGGGGCAGGTCATCTGAACTTTTACAGACTATTTAGTCTACATATTATAAATAATAGAACTGTATAGCGAGATTAACTTGGAAAGTAAATTTTAACCAAAAATTCCTGATACACGGTCAAAAATCCAATAAACAGAGAGTCCGCCAATTAAGTAAGTTGGTACCAATACACTTCTAGCTGGTATAGGTACGGGGGTATATTTTATCATCACTTGAAATGTTAGGATAATTACCACGAAGAGAAGTTGCCCTACCTCGATGCCCACGTTGAACGCGAAAAGGGCAAGCGGAATTTCACCGACAGGTAACCCAATCTGTGACAACGCTCCCGCAAAGCCCAGTCCATGAAGAAGCCCAAATGCCAATGCTATTACCCATGGATATCTATGCATAAGTGTCGGAGCGAATTTCTGATCCCTAGTAAGTTCTACAGCCAGAATAAAAATGCTCAAAGCTATTAACACCTCTACCGGAGCTTGCGGAATTTTAACAATTCGCAACACTGCAATAGAAAGGGTTATACTATGGCCAACGGTAAAGGCCGTGATGGTCAATAGTAGTTGACGTCTATTTGATACGAGTAACATTAATCCGAGTATAAAGAGCAAATGATCTAGACCTTTGAGTATGTGCTCGAAGCCTAAGTCGAGATAGCTCCAAGCCACGGCAAGTGGCGAGTTACGATCAGGTATAACGAACGACGATTTATCTGAAGTTAACACAGTGCTCAACTTTCGACCGTCCTGAAGAAAGATTCGAAGAATGACACTCGCTTTGCTTTCCGCTATACCGTTTACATTAATGGTGCTTCCTACCAGTGGAGAATCACAGTAGACTTCCCAGTGTCTTATTATGGCGGTACCTATTTTTTGAATTCCTATTACCCCAGATTGAGTACAATGAGCAGGTAATTGTGGGCTCAGGGTGCTTCCCGGCACTCCCTGTATAGGGAGCTTCCATTTAACCTCTGCTTGACGCTGTGATACCTGGGTGATCTCAAGTAATGACGGCGCTAACGGATGTGCATTTGTGCCTTGCTGAAAATAAGGTGTAATTAATATCAGCACACTTGCAATAAAAAGATAGTATAATAGCCTTATTCTACTCATCGGAGTCCTTTAACGATAGTGAACTTATATCCCCCTCAGGGTACTCAATACGAATCGAATATTTAGCACGCAAATCACTCAGAGTTTCACGTAATCTCTTTTCTCGCCGCACTTGGAGAAAATCAGTAAGCACTTTATTACGTATAGATTCAACTGTCGGGAGTTTATCCTTCTGCTTTCCGTGCAACCAGACAATGTGCCACCCATAACTGGATTGAATCGGACCGGACCACTCAGCAATGGGGAGCCCTATAACAGAATTTGCAAAGTCAGGACCGAAGAGTTGCTCTAACCTTTTATGTGATTTCCAGGAAATGTTTTGACCTAACAGGAATGGATCACCTAGCTTTGAAGCATCCACAGGATTAATACCTTTAGATTGCAGTTCTTTCAACATTCGTCTGGCATCGGCTTCAGCATACATAACACGTCGATCCTTACTCAAATAAACATGTGTAAGTCGTACACCCCCGGGAACCATGTATTTTTCGGGGTGCTGATTGATGAATTCCTCTAGTTTAGTATCAGTAGGTATTGGCTCTTCCTTATTCATAGGTACAATTTCGGCAATGAGACGCATCTGAGTTATAAGGTGTCGGCGGACTACAAGGTCACTACGATTTAACCCAAGTCTAACTGACAACTTATAAAGAGTATCCTCATCCTGACCAGGGTCCTCTACCACGAAACGCGCAACTTGCACGAGGCGCCGTTGGATAGAAGGATTATTTTGGTCAAGTCCTAGGGAAAGTGCCTCCCTATAGAGAATCTCGTCAATGATGGCCGCTTCGACTGCCGCTTGCAACAGCTGAGGTGTAGGAGGTAAACCAGATTCTGCCATTAGGTCATTTCGGAGTTGTTCAATCTTTCCGGCTGATATTAGCAATTCTTCATTGTAAGGCTTTCCCGGATTATTTGGAGTTCTGGATTTCCACTCTACATTTACGATAAAAATCAACCCACCAATTAAGAGAAAGTGCAAGACTGGAGTTCGAATTGCCCGAGAAAATAAATTCATGATATCAGCCATCAGGTACATACCATATTGGTGAAGTCCATGCGCGCTCCTGAAGGGTCCGACTCAGGAAGGAATCGTTTGTCTCGTTCAGACAGCAGTTGTTAAATGGGGTTTCACCCTCATCTATTACCCCCCCTGCTATTGCTTTTGCGTTTGCCAATGCAGCCTCAGTCTGGCATACCTCTTGACTGGAAAAGGGTTCTACATCTGCAGCTCTGCAAGCCAGGGTGTTCCAGCGGCAGGTTGGGTTTTCTAGTACACGTGCATAGTAAAAGGCAGGTTGGGCAGGATCGAAGTCTTTATCCTCCCATACCGTACACAACGCAGTAAATCCTGCTTCCAGGTTAGGCTCGCAGGTGTTTGTATTTAGTTCAACGCCGGTAATTTCTTGGCTGCCGACCACAGTCATCACCTGTTCTTGCGTATCTCCATCGCTGTCCACCCAACCCTTTACAATCTGAATGCTCTGAAGAGGAGTTCCAGGAATTGGTTGCTGCCCCGGAAGAACAGCCGGATAACCGGGGTCTTTTAGAGCCGCAACCAGAAAGCGGGGATTTCTACCCTCAATACGTGAAGGAAGATCTGAACCCATAGGCACACCCTTCTTATATCCAGTTTCGATTCGATCGTTTGAGTTGCACAGATTGTTCGGTAATGTATCGTATTCCCAGCCGCCAAAGAATCTTACTACGGGTCGTGTCCCACTGGTGCCGTATGTCTCCTTCCGTCTCATTGCCTCAAAGATAGAGTCTCTGGAGTTTTCTTCGGCCCAGACAACTGCGAGTCCGCCTGGTCCACGATAGATACCGTCTATCATTCTTGCAAGAGGAGCATCGTCGGTTCCTGCATGGCCCTGAAAGTCTGGCTCGAGTGTATAACTCGGGGTTCCATTGTGGTCGTCGGTGCCGCTAACAAATCCGTACTTGAACGGGTTAATACCATCAAAATTGGGTGCTAATGCCATTCCGTCCTTGAGCGCGTTACGAACCATGTCCCGCGTTGGGTATTCGTCAATAGGTACAACAGGTGCACCCGGAAAGAGTTTATCGACTAGTACCTGCTCGAAAGTGCAGAGTTCGTCAACAGTCTGTACACCCATCATTGCGATTCGATCCCAGCGACATTCAGATCCACCTTTATGCTGAATTAGCTCAACCAGAGGCTCAAAAAAGACTCGCTCCCTGGCTTCAACTGTGCTTCGCGGATCAGGGAACATTCGACCTGCCGGATCCTCAGGAGTGCTTCCCGAAAGGTTTGAATTGTGAGGAATCGTGAGTACGTCACAACCCGGAACACCAGTAATAGGGTCAAGGCATTGCTCTCTCAGTTTTTTCCATAATAAGGGGATAAAGGGGCCTCCGGTAGTAACGTTTGAGATGGGGTTCTCGATCACATGCTCGTTCCTGAATATCACGTTTCTATGGAGATTATCAAATAAGGGTTGTGCGGTATACTCATAAGCTATAAAAGTCGTAAATTTGCATTCAGATGTTCTATCATAAAATGCTTCAGCGGCGTTTTGTATATCCTGCCACATGGAAACAGATGCACCAGTACAGTCCACTCCAGGGCGTCTGCACATAGCAAGTGGTTCAGCAGAGAAATTCCTTAAAATTGGATTAAAAGCCCATTCTGCCGCAACGGTAGTAGGATCTGGGGGGGGCATATTCAGATGTGCATTTCGCATCTGCAGACAATTAAAACTATTGAATCCTAGAGTCCCAGGAGAAGAGCGGGTGCATATTTGCATCTCACCGAAGAGTTCAGAGTGGTCCGTTACTGCAACAAAATCCATTGGTCTTCGAATCTTAGCTATCCTTTCTGGTTCTCCAGCAACGGCGGCAGGAAGTTTTAATTCTTCGCCCAACGCAAAAGCATAGGCGTCGAATGGATCATTGTTGATAGAAAAAACAAAGGCGTCAAAAGAAAAACTCGTATGAACATGAGTTTCGCCAAAAAATGGCTGTCTTAGGGGATCGAAGGATTCGCAAGGTTCCCTGTTCTCCGTTCTCTCAAATGGTAAAACCTGTTCTGAACTGAAAACTAATATAGATGTCAAAGATACAAAAATAACAAGATTAAATGAAGTCAGGAAATATTTCATCAATGATATCATTATCCTTCTCCTTATATTTCGAATCCTTATTACAAGTAACTGAATTAAATCATGAATCTGATTATTAATCCAGAATACATGGCACCTTGACTGAATTATTCGTTGTTTATCTAGTTGCCCATACCTATTGAGTATTATAATAGATACTGATTAAACAATTACTCTTATCCTTCTGTTCAAATTAAGTTTATTTGTCTAACTTTTTTTCTTTTGGATAGTATAACGTATCCAAAACCTCCTTATCAAAATAAAAACCGGTATAAGGAGATAAAGTGGAATTGCTGTTGAAGAGCCAATAAAACTTAGAGAACAACCTCCTCCGCTGAGAATTGGGATTTCCTCAGCGAAAATCAGAAAGAAAGGACCCTCTAAATCACCGCTGCCAGAAGTGACAAATGCATCGATAAAATCCCCGGTCGTACCGTTATATCTGAGCACCTGGTTGGAATTAAAACTACTAACGTATAGATTATCGTCAGGACCAAATACTAGGCTAAATGGGCCATCCAAACCGCCGCTTCCGGGAGTTATAAAATCATCTATAAAATCACCGGTTTCCCCCTCATATCGCAGAATATTATTTGTGCCTCTACTGCACACATATAGATTGCTGTCTGGGCCAAATACAATGCAAGTCGGATTAATCAATCCACCAGTTCCAGAAGTCACAAATGCATTAATAAACTCCCCTGTCGTTCCGTCATATCGTAAAACTTCATTTGTAATAAAACTACTCACGTATAAATTTCCGTCGGGACCAAATGCTAGACCCCAAGGGTTATCCAAGCCACCACTTCTAGCTGGGACAAATGCGTCAACAAACTCCCCTGTAGCGCCATTATATCTGAGCACTTGGTTGGAACCAAAGCTGCCAACATAAAGATTGCCGTCTGGCCCGAATACCAGATAGAAAGGTATATCTAAGCCTCCGCCTCCAAAAGAAACAAATGCATCAATAAACTCCGCAGTTGACCCATTGTATCGAAGTACATCATTGGTACCAAAACTACCAACGTATAGATTCATATCGGGGCCGAATGAAAGTCCAGTCGGGCCATTCAATTCGTTGAAACTTCCCTGGATAAAAATATCAATAAAATCACCCGATTCGCCATCATAGAGAAGAACTTTATTGTTAACAGAGCTGCTAACTAATAGATCTGAGGCACGGATCACGGCCGCCCCGTTAAACACCAAGACCGCAGTTACTATCATAAAAACCTTCATAACCATGTGACCAAATATGCATCGTTCAATCCTGGAGTCCTTTTTCTTAGGAGATACATCTAGATTACCATTATTAAATTTAAACATTAGTTCCTATTTCGATTAGGATTATTTTTCTAAACAATACAACATATAACAAACATCCTTGACTCTGTTTAATAACGAATAAGCAAGCATAGCATGGATGAATAAGATTAATCTATTCTTAATCTTATTCATAAATCTTCAATTCCTCATTATCTTATACATTTTAGGCTAAAGTCAACCAAATGTACAGGTTCACTACATATGAGAGAAATAGGTGTATTGCCCCACCCAAAATAGTCAAACAGTCTTTAAATGCAAGGCGTGATTCCTATAATACCCTTCTTCCGCCTGAGCAGATGTGTGGTATCCATGTGTTGAATAAAGATAACCGGATCGAGTTTTTACTAGCTTTATTCTACTAGGTTCTTAATGGCGAGTAGTATAGGAGAAATATGAGAAGAATAAAGAGCGTATAGCCTTATTATTGGGGACAGGTCACACCCATGAAGCTAATATCGTAAATATAAACACCCCAAAAGCGATTGCAAATAGATTTTTTTATTTTCTTCACCCTATCAACATTGTTTATCGTCCTTCCTTAATAGCACTACTATTATTGCCCAAATATTGCCCGGTTCAGATGAAAATAGGGCATGGATGCTGGAAATATCGGAACATATGGAAATGCTGTTAAGTTGTAACCATCATTAAACATTAAATTATCAGTATTTAGTGGGTTTTCTGAATAATAACACAGATGATTAAGAGTCATCTGCTCTACCTAGCTGAGCTAACAGCCCGTTAAATTCAGCAAAGGAGGGATTATTATAATTAGCCTGTGGCTAAAATCAATAAGGTTATAATTATAAGGCAATCCGCTCTATTTGGAATAGAATATATTGAGATTTAATTCTCGAATGAAAATATTACTGAAAGTCAGAATTCTTACGCTATACTTTATACATAGAGTTGCAAAACGGATAAACAGGAATATTAAGACTGGGTCCGGGGGTCTCTCCATACCTCTTAAATCATACCCTCTCTATTAAATGAAACCCTCCTTTAATGAGATTGCATGGGTAAGATTTAACCCCCCGGGCTCCTTAACATCTCATTATACTATAAATCCAATTTAACTTCCAATAGGGTAATAAAGAAAGGGGCAAATTAAAGATCTAAAGAGTTGTGCCGCTAATTTAATTAGTAGCAGCTTGATCTATAGATAATTCTGATTATTACCTCAAGAGCAGTTAACTATCATCCTCAGGTTTAACTATAGCAATCGTGTATTTATCGAGATCTATATATTTATTTGCAGCCTCGACAACATCTTCTTTTGTGACTGCATAAATCTTCTCAGGGTAAGCGTTATATTCTTCCCACCCAATTCCGTACAGTTCATCAAATGCAATCTTAGCTGCCTGAGCAGAGTTTTGCTGAAGTCCTATTTCAAAGTTACCCACAAGGTAATTTTGCGCGCGAGCAATTTCTTCATCAGTGACACCTTCTTTTAGTAAGAGTTCCAGCTGCTCTTTCATTCCCTCTATGGCCTCTTCTTCTTTCTGAGGAGCTGTACCTATATAAACCCCCAGGAATCCCGGCTCTAATCCTGGTGTATAAAAAGAAGTCACTGTATATGCAAGGCTCTTTTTATCTCTTAGTTCAAGGAAAAGCCTTCCTCCCATCCCTGACATTATAGTATTAAGCACTTCGATTGCATAATGATCATCATCCATTAGTATTGGGCCCTGGAATCCAAGAAGAATATGAGTCTGAGCTTTATCTTGTTTGGTATCAATTTTTTCTCTAATTTCTGAAGGAGGCGCATCTGCTTTAATTTCAGGATCCGGCGTACTGCCTTTTTTCATTCCGCCAAAATCCTTCTTGATAACGTTTAGTACTTCCTCTTCGTTTACGTTGCCTACAACTGTAATGACTAAATTTTCCGGACGGGCATACCTTTCGTAAAATTCCCTCAAAGCTTTACTATCAAAAGCACTCACATTTTCAGATGTACCCAGCGGATTAAGTTTGTATGGATGTTCAGTGTAAAGGGTCTCGAGAAATAGATTTACCGTGGTTCTAAGCAGGTTATCTCCCTGTCTATTAATATCCGCAAGTATTTCCCTCTTGGCGCGCTCTACTTCATCTGGGGTAAAACCCGGGTTGAGAATTACATCTGCAAATATATCCATTGCAGGAACAAAGTTTTTACTAAGTGACTCAACTGTAACACCAAAGCTGTTCCTCCCGGAAAAACCCTCAATCTCTCCAGCTATGGATTCAATCTCTTGGGCTATTTGAAGCGCGTTTCTCGTCTCAGTTCCTCTTGTAAGCATGCGGGACACAAAATTTGAGACTCCGTTAGTAGACTCATCTTCGTACCTGACTCCTCCCAAAAATGCTGCTCTTGCGGCAAATAAGGGCACGGAATCATTCCTCTTTATAAGAACAGTAATGCCATTTGTCAGAACATATTTATTCACGTCACCAATGGTTTTATCTTGAGTTCCACTTTGCGCTTGTTCTATATTATCTGAGTCAGCTTGTGGTACATCAGCTTTCGCCATTGTGTCTTTTTCTATAAGGACTTCGCCTTTTCCCGCATTTTTGTCATTAACTTCTTTGGAAGCTCTCTGCGCTACATCTTTAATTTCTTTATCACTAATTGTAATGCTATCTGAAGGGAGCAGAAATCCTGCAGTCAAATTTTCATCTGAAAAATAAGTCTGAGCAGCAAGCATAATATCTTCTTTTGTTACTTTAGAAACTCTGTCTAAATACTCCTGCTCATATCTGAAGTCATCCGTTTCCACTTCATAAAAGCCAAGTTTCTGAGCTTGCCCCTGCATAGTTTCCTTTGTATATAATGCATCGCTCTCAAGGTTCACTTTAACCCTCTGCAGCTCATCATCACTAACAGGCTCATACTTAAAACGATTTACCTCTTTTATTATTTCTGAAAGCGCCTCTTTGGATTTTGTAGGATCAATACTTCCCCCAACTGCAAACAGCCCTTCATACTTGGGCGTAAACGCGTAGGCATAGATACTATTAACTAAGCCCTTATCTTCTTTAATGTTTCTAAATAGCCTAGAACTCTCACCGCCGCCAAGAATGTTAGACAAGACATCGATCACAGCAGTGTCTTCGTGCTTTGCATTAGGCACATGATAAGCAAGAGAGAAATATCCCTCCTGTAAAGGTTTATCTAGAACATACGTTCTCATACCCTCTTGTTCAGGTTCATTATTGATGACACATTCTGGAAGTTCGTTTGATGGAAATTTTCCGTAGAGCTCTTCTATCTTTGGCATTACTTCTGCAGTTTTAAAATCTCCTACTACTACAAGCACCATATTATTTGGCGCATACCACTTTTTGTAAAAGTCTGTAATGCCTTCCCGTGTGAAACTTCTCACACTTTCTTCAGATCCTATCACCGGCCTACCGTATGGATGCTCAGTAAAGGTAGTAGAAAACATCTTTTCGCTAAGATTTCTAGATGGTGAATCCTTACCTCTGCTTATTTCCTCAACCACAACTTCCAGCTCTTTATTAAGCTCCTCGGGATCAAATGTAGAGTTTTGCATGGTATCAGCCAGAACATCTAGCGCGGTGTCCAAGAACCTGCTCGCAATTACTACATAATAAACAGTTTCATCAAAAGACGTAAAAGCATTTATATCACCACCGCTGCTTTCTATAACTCTAGCTATCTCGCCAACTTTTCTTTTTTCGGTCCCCTTAAATAGCATATGCTCATGAACATGAGCAAGCCCGTATTCCCCTTCGACCTCACAAGCGCTTCCGGTCTTAACCCAAACATTTACCGCCACAACAGGTGAAGAATGGTTTTCCTCAAGAATTACAGTTAAGCCATTATCAAGCTGATATTTAGTTATTCCATCAGATTCAACAGAACCAGATGTTTTGTTTGCATTTACAGTTTCTACGTTTTGACTATCCATTAACTTCTCCTCTTGGTTACAAGAAACAATCAGTATACCTAAGATTAAAAACATTGATGAAAACGAAATTAATTTGGCTAATGATTTGTTAGTTTGGTATATCCCTGACAATTGGTTTGGTATATTCACAAGATTCATATGGCTACCTTTGTTGATGTTTTTATAATCTATACGTAATTAATCAGAACTCAGTTTTAGTAAATTTGTTAGGCTTAATACTGATAAAAGTTTAAGTTGACCGAGACCAAACAAAATTATACATAATAATATATCTGGGAGTTTTCAGAACACCACTACTTTTTTAAGAACCACTATCCGGTGTTTCTGCTTCATCATTAAGCTTGGGTTTACCTTTTAGTTGTTTTATAGCATACAACGCTAGTCCGACAACAGCATAAAGGTAAACAATGACAATAAACATTATCTCAGGATGTGTAATAACAGCCGCAAATATAATTGCGGCTACTACAAGCGCGTTGAAAGGCCCACCAATATTAAAATAAGGTCGTTTATTGTACCGAACATTACTCACCATTAAGAGTCCAATTACAGGCGCGGCTATAAGAAAAAACCAAACTACTCTAGAATCAGGAACAATATTTAGCGCTGTTAGCAACATAACAGGCGCGATCATCAATCCTGCGGCTGCTGGACTTGGAAGTCCCGTAAAACTGAATTTTTCTTCATTGCCAGACTGCACATTAAATCTTGCAAGCCTAAGCGCTGTGCATACTACATAAAACAATACTGCCATAAGACCGATCTTACCAGAACCCATAAGAACCCAGGAATATATAAGCACCCCGGGGGCTACACCGAATGACACAAGATCTGACAATGAATCATAAGAGAGTCCGAACTTACTTTCATGATTGAAAAATCTGGCAAGTTTGCCGTCCATCATATCCAGGAACGCTGAGATAACAATAAAAGCCCCTGCCCACCAAAACCTTCTAAAAACCCACTCTTCAGATGCTCCTCCAGAAGAAACAGCAACTATGACCTCAATTGAGGTCATTATCGACAAGAGCCCGCAAAACAAGTTGCCTGTTGTAAACAAGTTCGGCAGCACAGGCATTACTCTTTGTCGTTTGGACTTTTTCCTTTTTTCTCTCATTCAATTCCCCGTCCTAGCCAGAATAGTCTCACCTGCCCAGACTCTTTGGCCTAATTTAACCTCTAGAGAAGATTCCTCGGGTAGATATAAATCTACCCTGGACCCAAATTTAATCATACCAAATCTTTCACCACTTTTAAATTCCATATCTGGTTTAGCATATGAGACTATCCTGCGCGCTAAGAAGCCCGCTATTTGTGAAACTACTATTTCTTTTCCACTGTTGGTTTGTATCAGAGTGGACAACCGCTCATTATCGTCTGATTTTTTTTTCATATTCTCCGGATACAACCAACTAGGCATATTTGCAACATGAAAACTCCCTGGAGTGTATTTAGTGGCTGTCACTTTGCCCGCTATCGGCATTCTATTGATGTGACAGTCATAGACCGCGAGCGATATACTTATTTTCAATTCATTAGTATTTAGGAAATCTCTCTCGTAGGAATCCTCAACGAATATAATCACCCCGTCTGCTGGGGACAAATATGCGTCTTTATCATTAGGAATGTTGCGCTCTGGATCGCGAAAGAAAAGAACATTCAGAATTGCTAACAACGCTAATATAAAAGAAAGAACTGTAAGTCCAACAATAGCAGCAGCCCAGGCCAGAAGAGCAAGAATGCCTATGTAGACAAATCCTTCAGACGCTATGGGCGCCCGCCTTATTCTCATTAGTTTTTAGTTTTATCGACAAGTTTACTCTTAAAAAGAGAGCTCATCATTTTACGAAGCTGCCCACCAATATCCTCGATAGGGTGCTCTTGTCCTTTTTTAAGGAGCGCATTATAAACAGGGCGTCCAGCTTTGTTCTCAAGTATCCACTCCCTTGCGAACTCCCCGTTTTGAATTTCTGTCAGGATTTTCTTCATTTCCTTTTTAGACTCTGCATCTACAACCCTCGGACCTCTGGTAAGATCACCATATTCGGCAGTATCACTTATAGAGTAACGCATGTTTGTAATGCCACCCTCATAAATCAAGTCAACAATAAGTTTTACTTCATGACAGCATTCAAAATAGGCCATCTCTGGTGGATATCCTGCTTCAACTAATGTTTCAAAACCTGCCTGTATTAATGCGGTTATTCCTCCGCACAGTACAGCCTGCTCACCAAACAGATCAGTTTCAGTTTCGTCTTTAAATGTAGTTTCGATTATCCCTGCTCTTCCGCCGCCTATTGCGCCGGCATATGCCAAAGCAATATCCTTAGCTTCGCCAGTGGCATCCTGATGAACTGCTACCAGCATCGGAACTCCTGCCCCATCTTCAAATTGCCCTCTTACTGTATGTCCAGGTGCTTTAGGAGCTACCATAAATACATCAACGTTAGGTGGAGGTACAATTTGACCATAATGAATATTGAGCCCATGGCTAAATGCAATTGCATCGCCTGGACTTAGATTATCGGCTATTCCTTCATCATAAATATCACCCTGGCTAGTGTCAGGAGCAAGGATCATAACTATGTCAGCCCATTTACTAGCCTTATCAACTGTCAGAACATCAAAGCCCGCTCCTTTTGCTTTATCCCAACTACTGCTTCCTTTTCTTAAACCTATTGCTACCTGCATGCCGCTATCTCGGAGGTTCTGGGCATGAGCATGCCCTTGACTACCATAACCAACAATTGCTACCTTTCTTTTTTTAAGTTTTTTCTGATTTATATCCTTATCGTAGTAAACCTTCATTCCTTATCTCCCGTATTTGAATTTTTAGTATCCCGTTTCATAGCCACAGTACCTGTGCGAGCAATTTCTTTGATCCCCATTGGCTCTAGGAGTTCTATAAAAGCGTTAACTTTTTCTTTATCCCCTGTAAGTTCAAGAGTATAAGATTCAGTCCCTACATCTACAACCTTGGCTCTAAAAATATCGGCCATCCTTAATATTTCTGCCCTCGTTTTTTCCTTAGCTTCAACCCTAATTAGTATCATCTCCCTTTCTACCCTGGTTTCATCAGTAAGATCATCAACCCATATAACATTCACCATGTTATTAAATCTCTTTATAACTTGTTCGATTATAAAATCGTCCCCTGTTGTAACGAGCGTAATACGCGACGTATCCGGATCGAGTGTCTCTGCAACATTGAGACTTTCAATATTAAAACCCCTAGCGCTAAACAAGCCAGCCACTCTGGACAGCACTCCTGATTCATTGTCTACAAATAGAGAAATTGTATGCCTCACTGGTTATGAACCTCCGGAATTAATCAATTGATATAAAAAAATCACTATGTAGGGGAATTGGAAACTAGATCCCAAATACTTTAAAAAACCCCCATATTATACTTAATACTTCAAATTAAGCTACATCAGAAACACCCAAGATCATATCACTCATTGCACCACCAGGAGCAATCATTGGATAAACCAGCTCTTCGCAGTCAACCATAACCTCTATTAAAACAACTCCTTCTGTAGATAAACCTTCTTTAAGAGTTGCTTCTAATTCTTCCGGTCTATCAACCTTAAGCCCTTTAGCTCCAAAGGATTCTGCAAGCTTAACAAAGTCGGGAAGTACCCCAAAACGAGAGGCTGAATAATTTCCATCAAAAAACATTGTTTGCCACTGTCTTACCATGCCGTGATGACCGTTATTAAGAAGTATGATAGTAAGATCCAATTTATGTTCAACCGCTGTGGCAAGTTCTTGCATATTCATCTGGAAGCTGCCGTCGCCGCTTACACAAACAACTTGCTTATCGGGACAAGCAAACTTGGCTCCCATAGCTGCCGGAAACCCAAATCCCATAGTTCCTAGACCACCTGAAGTAATATGAGTTCTAGGATAATTAAATTTATAAAACTGAGCTACCCACATTTGATGCTGACCAACGTCTGAAACAATAATCGCATCATCATCAGTTATTTTACTCAGCGTATCAATTGTATAAGTAGTTAAAATTTTATCTCCATTTTGATTATAGCTCATCGGATGCTTACGATCCCACTCATCTATTTGACCGCGCCATTCACTCCTATCAAAATCTATTTTTGAAGGAAGCGCTTCAAGAAGTTGTTTTAAAACCTCTTTAGCATGCCCTATTATAGGACAGTGAACTACAATATTCTTATCAATTGTTGATGGATCTATATCTATATGTATGATCTCGGCATTCGGGGAAAACTCTTCGAAATTTCCTCCAGTTGCCCTATCATCAAATCTGGCGCCAATTGAGATAACCAGGTCACTTGAATGTACAGCCATATTTGCCGCATAGGATCCATGCATTCCCAGCATGTGAACGTACAAAGGATCATCCTGCGGATAAGCCCCTAAACCCATAAGAGTAGAAGTAACAGGTATTTCTAATCTATGAGCCAATTCTTTAAGTTCAGCGCTGGCATTTGCATGTATTATTCCGCCGCCACCAAATATTATGGGGCGTTTAGACTTTAAAATCATATCAACTGCTTTTTGAATTTGCTTCGGATCACCTTTAGTTGGAGGCTTATAACCTCTTAAACTAATATCCTTTGGTATAACGAGCTCATCTTCACCTATAATAACGTCTTTAGGCATATCAACAAGAACAGGACTCGGCCTTCCTGAACTAGCAATATAAAAAGCTTCTTTCATCGTACGAGGAAGATCAATCGCCTTTCTAACAAGGTAGTTATGTTTTGTACAAGGCCGTGTAATACCTATATGATCTGCTTCCTGAAAAGCGTCACTTCCGAGATAAGGCAATGGCACCTGTCCTGTGAATACAACAATAGGAGAAGAATCCATTTGGGCTGTTGCAATTCCAGTAACGGTATTGGTAGCGGCAGGGCCTGAGGTGCAAAGAACAACACCCGGTTTTCCCGAAGCTCTTGCATATCCGTCAGCCATGTGAGTTGCGCCCTGCTCGTGTCTAGCAAGAACGTGCTTGATCTTACCTTCAAATTTGGGCATTACATCATACACTTTGAGCACGTAACCGCCGGGAAGTCCGAATATGACATCTATTCCTTCTTCAATAAGAGTTTCAAAAAACATTTCGGCGCCAATCATTCTAGCCATTTCAAAATTACCCCCGTGTGGTTTGTATTGCCCAATACCTTGTTTATTTGTTTTTCAGTCCGTTTATGCGTGATTCCATTCGGTCTTTGAGCGAAAGTTTGATTTTTTTTAATCTTTTTACCTCTACTTCATCATCAAGAGTCAAACTCTCTTTTTCTTCTAGGTTTTTTATTACTTCATCTAGTTCTCTATGCTCGAAATAAATCTTCTTAAATTCTTCGTCTCCTTCGAGCAGCTTTTCTATTATTTCTGATTCGTTCATCTTCTCTCCCTTTTATCTCCCTTCTTTTGATATTTCTGCTTCAGACTTCCTTAAATAATGAGGAGCTAGATTCATTATCTGATCGTAAACATATTTATTATCCCGATCCTCATTAAATTTTCCAATTTCTGAGAGCGCTAGATTTGAAGCTCTTGGAAAATTTATATTAATAGGGCTAAACATTATATCACCGCTTAAATTATCTTCCAGATAATCCTTGTAAAGTAAAGCTCCATCACCTACAAAAATTGTACTATCTTTTATTATTTTTACTAATTCTTCGGGAGAAATCACAAGATCTTCTAGCATTCTTTCTATCTCCCCGTTTGTAGAACGGAAAAGCGAAGCAAAAACTTCCCCTTTTCGCGCATCTATGACGGGGCAAATATTATAGTGAGCAAATGGTAAATTCATAGCTAGAACTTTGAGTGAAGAAACTCCAACCAGAGGAATTCCCAGGGTGTAGCAAATCCCCTTGGCTGTTGAAATTCCTACTCTTAATGAAGTAAAAGATCCGGGTCCTAATGACACAGCTACCCCTGTCAGATCCGACCTATCCATTCCTAATTCGGAAAGAAGCCAATCTATTGATGGAACCAGTTTTTCAGTATGCGCTGGTCCTATATCAAAATAATACTCGCCTAATATCCTCTCATTTCCTAAAACGGCTATACTCCCCGCATACGTCGATGTTTCAATAGCTAGTATTTTCATGGTTTATTCTACTTGCATCAAACCCTATATATATTTATTGTAACTATAATGTCTTAAGTTCAAGCGCTTTTAAGTTAAGACAAAAAACCGTATTGATTCTAGAGCACGAATCATCAAATTGGTTTAGAATCCGTATTGATTTGAATATGAAAATTAGTCTAGCAATTTCTTGAGATTTGCCAACCCAATTACTGTGTATGACCAAGTACGAATAATTAATCAGACCTTAACCAGTATCTTCTTACACACTTCTTGTTACCAAATGGGCCAAACTTATTCAGCAGGAGTCTAATCTTTAGGTTGTGATTCTTTTACAAGTCCGCTGTGTACTAAAATTTGCTCTTTTAACTTTTCCATAATCTCAGGGTTCTCTTTCAAAAAAGACCTTGAGTTTTCCCGACCCTGCCCAAGTCTTTCTCCTTCATAAGAATACCAGGTGCCACTCTTTTCCACTATATTAGCTTTTGCGCCTATATCTATCATCTCGCCTGTTTGTGAAATCCCTTCTCCAAATATAATATCAAACTCTGCATTGCGGAAAGGAGGCGAAACTTTGTTTTTAACCACTTTGGCTCTAACCCTGTTCCCCATTACTGCGTCTCCTTCCTTTACTGAACCAATCCTGCGAATATCAATCCTCACAGATGAATAAAACCTAAGCGCATTGCCACCACTCGTAGTCTCAGGATTCATATACGGAAGAGTACCAATTTTCATCCTTATCTGGTTTACAAATATTACAAGACAGTTGGATCTTCCCACAGTGGCGGTCAATTTTCTCAATGCCTGTGACATTAGTCTGGCCTGAAGGCCCACGTGAGTGTCTCCCATTTCCCCTTCTATTTCAGCCCTAGGTACAAGTGCCGCAACCGAATCAAGCACAATCACGTCAACAGCTCCAGATCTCACAAGCGTGTCCACAATCTCAAGCGCCTGTTCACCGAAGTCCGGTTGAGAGATTAATAGGTCGTCCACCTTTACACCAAGATGCTGAGCATAATTGGGGTCAAGCGCGTGTTCTGCGTCAACAAAAGCCGCAATCCCGCCTTTTTTATGAGTTTCTGCTATTACGTGAAGCGCGAGTGTGGTTTTTCCTGAAGATTCAGGTCCGTAAATCTCTATGACCCTACCTTTAGGAAAACCTCCTACTCCAAGCGCAGCATCAAGCCCAATTGAGCCTGAGGAGATAACTTCAAGCTGAGGAATGGGTGAGTCGGAACCAAGCCTCATAATAGAACCCTTTCCAAACTGCTTCTCTATTGATGAGATCGCAAGGTCTATTGTTTTTTCTTTTTCTCCGGGTTTGTTTTTGTCCAATGAACTGTTATCAATTGCTTCTTTAACCATAATGCCTCCAAATTATACATTATTTAATAAACTTTGCCTAATCAAATCAAGCGCGTTCAACACTGTAACTAGCTTAATCTCTTCTCTACTTCCATGGAAATGAAATTCGCGCGTAATTGTTCCTTCTTTATCACTTTCCAATCCAATAAAAACAGTGCCGACAGGCTTTTCAGCGGTACCCCCTCCAGGACCTGCAATACCAGAAATTCCAATACCAATATCTGCGCCAGCTAATTGTCTTACTCCCTTTGCCATTTCTTCAACCACTGTAGAGCTAACAGCGCCGTGGTTTTCAATTAACTCCTTGGGAACGCCGAGAATTTGGGATTTCGCTTCGTTGCTGTAAGAAACTACTCCTTCAAGAAAGTAAGAAGAGCTTCCAGACACATTTGTAATTCTATGCGACAGAAGACCCCCCGTGCAAGATTCAGCAGCCGAAAGGGTCATATTATTCTGTAAGAGTAAATTCCCAACGACTTCTTCTAACATCTCACCCTCAGTTGTAAAAACATATTTCCCTAGTCGAGCACGAATCTCTTCTAGAAACTCGTTCATTAAAGTATCAGCCTCAGTAGAAGAGTCTCCAAAAGATGAAATTCTGAGATGAATTTCTCTGAAATGTGCTCTATAGCCAAGCTTGATTCCTTCTCTTTCAATACCTTCTAGCTTCTGAGCAACTTCAGATTCAGGAAGCCCGAATGTTTTAACAAGCCTCATGCTAATCTTTTTCATATGCGGATTTCGATCTCTCAAGTCAGGAATAACATATTCTTCCATCATAGCCCTGAATTCTTTAGGCACTCCCGGGAGAAAAAAGAAAACTGTATCCTGAACCTCAAAGCTAAATCCCGGCGCTGTTCCCCATTTGTTTAGTAAAGCAGTTGATCCTTCAGGCAGATATACTTGTTTCATATTTGTTTCGCTTACTTTTCTTCTTATTTTCCTAAATCTCTCGGTCATCATATCTAGGGACTCTTGGTTTAACTCAAGTCCAACATTAAAAAATTCTGCTGCAACTTCAATTGTGAGGTCATCGGGCGTTGGTCCAAGCCCTCCGGTTACTATCACGGCATCAGCCCTACTCTTTGCTGTATTTAAAACAGAATTAAGTATTTCCGTATCGTCACCTACTGTGGTGTGGAATGCAACATCAAATCCTAGCCCAGTCAGCATCTCCCCAGCCCAGCGAAAGTTTGCGTCCTGGGTTAACCCACTCATAAGTTCATCGCCTGTTGTTAGAATCTCTATTTTCATAACTTTTTTGTCATTCTCGAATATAGTTATCGGGAGTCCAGGTTTTTTTATTCAAACCGATATCTCGTTATATAAATCATCCCAATTCGGATTCAATTTTTCAATAAGGTTTATTTTCCAATCCCTGTTCCATTTCTTAAGATTTTTTTCACGCTCTATTGCACTTTTTATATTGTCCATTTGTTCATAATAAACTAGTCTATGCACTCCATACTTTTTTGAAAAGCCCTTAATTAGACCATTACGATGTTCATAAGCTCGTCTAACTAAATCGCATGTTACGCCAATATGCCAATATAAAGAGTGCCATTTTTCTTGCTTGCCATTATGTAAATAAAGTAATACTTAGACATAAGGAGTTTACTTTATATTCTAGGGAATATGGATTCCCGCCTTCGCGGGAATGACATCCACAAAAAAGAACATTCCACTTTTTATCCTTCCTTAACACAGCACCCAGATTCCTCCACAACAAATCATTCCCAAACGTATTAATCGAGAATCCTTCATTCTCCGCCATTCCTACAATGCTGTTATCGGCAACGTATATCATTCAGACTATCAGACATCTCAATTTGTCATTCCCGAATGCAGTTATCGGGATTTATATTCATAATACATTTCATGTCCAGAACACCCATCTTCCCAGAATATGAAGAGTAATACAAGAGTAAACACCCGCCA